>ERZ1694700.17-NODE-17-length-34194-cov-14.356923_pt1 | contig 34194 bp, 51 predicted proteins | sample MGYA00581722_ERZ1694700 | MGnify/ENA primary metagenome ERZ1694700 (study PRJEB42213, sample SAMN07424542) | human gut metagenome | biome: ENVO:00009003; feature: ENVO:2100002; material: ENVO:00002003 | host: Homo sapiens | place: USA | collected 2014 ...
AGATGCAGCGTAGTCTCGTGGGCTCGGAGATGTGTATAAGAGACAGTAACAAGGGGGGAGGGGTAGCGGAAAAACGGGCGGCCTCGCTGGGAACGGCATAGGTTATATTTCCTACATCCCCTCAACTCTCTACAGGTCAGGGGGATACCGGAAAAACGGGTGGGATATGTTCTGAAATCTGGCCCTAAAATACTATTATCGGGTACAAAACAGGGGTGCATAAAATATGCTGAACGATTTGGAAGTGATCTGTGGTAGAGTATAGATAGGCGAAAGCCTACCATCTTCTTTTCTCACTTGCGGCGGGCAGAGTGTTCCTCCAGCCCTGCCCTGACCGCGGGGCTTATAATGGGGACTAGAAACTGGAGGACCGCACCAGAGTTTCGCAATCGAAGCCGACATGCGGTGCGGTTGCCCTACCGCTTGTGTTGACAGCTGCGTTCCTACGTGGAGAGAGCAGCGGTGGGGCGATTTTGATACAAGGCGGTGAGGACATGCCGAGAGCGAAAAAAGCGTCTGGGGAGCCGAAAGCGGAGAAGCGGACGGGAGCGGGGGCGAAATATGAAACTGCGGAGGAACTGCAGGAAAAGCTGGACGCTTACTTTGCAGAATGTGCGGAGCGCGGCGATGTCCCCGAGGAATTTTCTCTTGGCGTGTACTTGGGTGTTTCACTCATGACGCTGGATAACTGGTACAATGGCCGCCGCTGCGAATACCTGCAGGAGACGATCCAGATGGCTTATATGCGGATGTCCGCCGCTGCTGTTCAGATGGCGTACCGGAATCCGAAAGCCCCGATGCCGATCTTTGCGCTGAAACAGAAGCGGTACGGCGGGTATCAGGACAAGGTGGAAGCCAATGCAGAAGTGAAAGTCAGTGTCCAGATGGGAAAGAACATGGAGGCGAGTGATTTCGCATGATGGAGTATTTGGCGTGTTTCCTGTTTGGTGCTGTGGTTGCCCTGACCGGGGTAAAGGTAGGCTCCTTCACAAATGGAGGGGAGCGGCAGGAAGCGGCGGCGAAGAAGAATCCGAACCCGCAGGCAGAAGATGACAGGGACGAGCAGCGCCGGTCCAAGGAGATCGACGAGGGCATCCAAAACCTGATGACATTTTCAGTCAATGGCAAAGATGGCTTTGATGTGGGGGTTCTGTAATGCAGACAGTTCAGTTTGTGTTCAATATGGCAATCAACCTGATGGACGCGCAGAACGAGTCCACCGGAGCTACGAACACAACAGACACACACGAATATGAGTTGCGTACACCGAACCTGCTGAACACGCTGTTAGACAAAGTGTATCCATACAGCAGCACATATCCGGACTTGGAAGATGGCTCTAAGGATCGGCCATCTCTGCCCAGCATCACATTTCTGACCGATACGCTGGACCTTGATGATTACATCTGCCGGGATGTGCTTCCCTATGCCTTGGCCGGGCTGCTTCTAAGTGAAGAGAACCCCACACAGGGGAACTTCTTCTGGCAGACATACCTGGAGAACCTGAACACGGCCAAAAGCCGTCTGCCGTCCTCCGGCATCGAGAGTGTAGAGGATGTGTACGGTGGAGGCGGTGGAGACAACTACCTTTCGCGCTGTGGCGGCATTGAATACGGGTGGTTCGGCCAATGGTAGTACATGGATGGTACACCTGCCCCAAATGCCATAAGGGTATCCAGAAGGTTACGGGAAACACGGTTCTGTATGGGACGCCGGTATACTGCCGCAAGTGCAGGCGGGAGTGGTGGCCCACAATCTTCATGGGGCAGGAGATCACCGGAAATTTGCCGGAGTTCAAAATGAAATAACAAGCTAGAGCGCAAGACGCCAGAGCTGGGAATGATCCCGGCTTTGGCGTCTTTTTTGTTTTTTCTGAACAAGACGCCCGAGACCACGGACGCTTGAAATACACGCCGCCAGACCAGGCGGGGAAAGAAGGAACCAATGGAAGAGAATACCACCGGTTTGGAGCAGGAAACCGAGACCACGGTTGACTCCTTCATGGATGGATTCGACGGGGCGGAGACTCTGGAAAGCCCGGCAGACCAGCCGGAAGAACAGGAGTCAGAGCATGAAGAAACACCTGCTGATGAAGAGCAAAAGGCGCCGGAAACACTTGCTGCTGGCAACGAAAACACTGACGCCAAACCGGGCGAAGCCGTTGAACCGGAGAAGCAGGAGGCACAGGAGGCCCAGGAACCGGAGACCACACCGAAAACCTGGACGCTGCGCCATTTAGGCGAGGACAAGACGGTCAACGAACAGGAACTGACGGCCCTTGCTCAAAAGGGCCTGGACTATGACCGGATTCACGGAAAGTATGAGGAATTCCGGCCTGTGATGGACCTGTTCAGCCAGTTTGCGAACAAGGCAGGCATGAACACCACGGACTATATTTCCCACATCCGCCAGGAGGCTAAGAGAGCCGAGGGCCTGAATGCAGAAGAGGCCAAAAGGGCTGTGGAGCTGGAGGACCGTGAGGCAACCGTAGCCGCCAAGGAAGCTGCCGAAGCAGAGAGGCAGAAGGAGCAGCGGGACGCCGAGGCCCAGAAGCAGTCCGCGGAGCAGCGCAGGATGGCGGATATTCAAGAGTTTCAAAAGACATTTCCGGATGCGGCAAAGGACCCGAAGGGAATTCCGAAAGAGGTATGGGACGGCGTGAAAAGCGGCCTTTCCCTGGTTGCCAGTTATGCCAGATGGCAGGTGGCACGGGCGAATGAGCAGGCCGCCAAGGCAGAACACAATGCTTCTGCCATCAAGCAGAACCAGAAAAATACGGAGCGGTCCACTGGCAGCATGAAGTCTGCCGGTGCGGACAACAAGAACAAGGACCCGTTCCTGGATGGCTGGGATTCCTGATTTCAGGGGCCTTCTCGCATCTGGTGAAAAGAAAGAGAGGGCCACATGGCAGTTAATTACACGATCAAATACGCAGACAAAATCGCAGAGAGATTTCACAAGGCATCCATCACGGACTCCGCCGCGGGCCACGAATATTCCTTTGTAGGAGCCAAGACCATCCGTGTCTACTCCGTGGATACTGTGCCGGAGACCGATTATAACCGGACTGCAGATGGCAACCGGTTCGGCACCCCGAAGAACCTGGGCGACACGATCCAGGAGATGACGATGAACAAGGCGCCTGCCTTTACATTTGTCATTGAGCCTCTGGATAACAGCGATCAGGCCATCGAGAAGTCGGCGGGAAAGTCCCTGCGGCGTCAGCTGGACGAGGTCACTATCCCCAACATGGACAAGTACCGGCTGAGAAAGTGGTGTGAGGGCGCCAACATCCAGTATCAGCCCTCCGCAGCGCCCACCAAGAGCACCATTGTGGAGTACATCATCGATGTCAACGCCCAGATGACGGACGCCTTTGTCCCGGTGGAGAACCGGACACTGTACATCCCCACGGAGTATTACAAGCTGCTGAAGCAGAACCCGGACTTCATCAATCTGGAGGGCCTGGGCACCAAGGCGCTGGCAAAAGGCGTTGTGGGTGAAGTGGACGGAACGAAAGTCGTCACCATCCCCAAGAGCTATCTGCCCTCCGGCGTGTACTTCCTAATCAAGTACAAGGGATCCAGTGTGGACCCCGTAAAGCTGCAGCAGTATGACGTGCTGCCCAAGGTGCAGGGCTATGCCGGCCCTGTGGTGCAGGGCGTCACCTACTACGACAGCTTCATCCTGGCGACCAAGGGCGACGGCGTGGCGGTGTGCGGCAGCAACGCGGCTGTTCTGTCGGCTCCCACACTGTCGATTGCTTCGCACAAGGTTACGATCACAGAACCAGGCAGCAATGTTTACAAGTACACGGTGGACGGGACCAACCCCCGGTACAGCTCGACTGCCGAGACCTATCCCTCCGGCGGCGTGACGCTGACTTCCGGCCAGGTCATGCGGTGCATCCAGATCAAGGACGGCTGCTGCGGCATGGAGGCCGATAAGGCATACGAGTAAGCAATATGGGCCCCCGCAAGGGGGCCTATTTCCCTAGTCATTCCCTGAAAGGTGAGCGCATGGCAAACAAGAAAGCACGAAACAACAGCGGAGCCGTCAATCTGGCTCTGGGAGATTTGAACCCAAAGCAGAAGCAGTTCTGTCAGGCGCGGTCTCGCTATGTTGGATACGGCGGCGCCCGTGGCGGTGGGAAGAGCCATGTTGTGCGGATTAAAGCGATTGGCGGTGCGATGACCTATCCGGGAATCCGGATTTTGATTGTCCGAAAAGAATATCCGGAACTGGAGCAGACGATGATCCTGCCCATGCGGAAGCTGATTCCGGCAGAGATCGCAGCATATAACGCCACCATGCACATGTTTTTCTTCTCCAATGGAAGTGTTATCAAGTTCGGACATTATAGCAGTGGGGACGATGTGGAATATCAGGGCCAGGAATACGACTGGATTTTCATGGACGAGGCGACACAATTCACGGAATACCAGTTCCGAACACTGGGCGCCTGTCTGCGCGGTGCTACGAAGTTTCCGCGCCGGATGTACCTGACCTGTAACCCCGGCGGAGTTGGGCACATGTGGGTCAAACGCCTGTTTATCTCCCGTCAGTATCAGAACGGAGAAAAAGCAGAGGACTATACCTTCATTCACGCCACGGTGGATGATAATCCCCAGCTGCTGGAGGCGTCCCCAGAGTATGTGCAGATGCTGGACCTGCTGCCGGACGATGTGCGAGCGGCCTGGCGGTACGGTGACTGGGACGCTCTGGCTGGAACATTCTTCCCGGAGTTCCGGGCGGAGACTCATATTATCAAACCGTTCTGGAGGATTCCGGCGGAGTGGAAGAAGTACCGGGCGTTCGACTATGGCCTGGATATGTTCGCTTGCCTCTGGATTGCTGTTGATTTCGATGGGCGCTGCTATGTGTATCGCGAGGTACAGAAGAGCGGCATCATTGTATCCGAGGCGGCAAAGCTGATGCTGGACCTGACGCCGTCTTGGGAGCAGATCGAGTTTACGGCGGCGCCGCCGGATATGTGGAACCGGCAGAAGGACAGCGGAAAGAGCATGGCAGAGCTGTTCATGGAAAACGGCGTTGGCATCATTCGGGCCAGCAACAACCGTGTGCAGGGCTGGATGGCAGTCAAGGAGATGCTGAAACCACTGAACAGCGAAAAGGACCGGCCGGGCCTGCTGGTGACGCAGGACTGCAAGGGGCTTTGCACGAATCTTCCGGCCATCCAGCACGATGACAAAAACCCGTCGGACTGTGCCACGGAACCCCATGAGATCACCCACATCTGCGATGCCTGCCGTTATTTTTGTGTTACCCGGACACTGAGCGCGGAGAAGCCCGCACCGCCGAAAGTGGAGGACTTCGATAGCGCCGGGATGACGGACTACGACGACGAGATGACTGGCGGAGAAATGACAGACGATTATCTGACCTATGGAGGGGGTGACTGACCTGTGGCAAGCATTTCCACATCGAACAATCTGACCATTCTGAAAATCAAGGAGTTTCTGGGGTTGAACGAAAACCAGGACGGCGACACCAAAATCAGAGTTGGAGAGCTCTCTGAGATGCGGAACTTTGCCATTACCAGGGACGGCCATCTCCAAATCCGTCCAGGTACGCAGACGGTTCTTGCCCTTCGCTCTGCCTGGGATAGCTGGGCGGACAGCCAGGAAGAAGGCGTGGAAGAGCACCCGGTATTCTGCGGCTGCTGGTATGGCATGGTGGGAGGGAAATACCATCTGCTGTGCGCCTTTGGCGGTGTGATCTTCGATGTGGACATTCTGCTGGAGAGTGTAAAGGCAGTAGGGACCTGTACCCAGGACAAGACCTCCTTTTTCGGCTTTGACGAGAAGGTTTATCTGCTGAATGGCCATGAGTACAAGAGCTGGACTGGAGAAGCAGAGGAGACCTTTCAGGATGTGGAAGGCTATATCCCGCTGGTACAGACAGCAACCACGCCGGAGGGCAGCGGAACACAGCTGGAGAATGTGAACCGGCTGACGGGGCTGCGGCGTGTACGCTTCTCCCCGGACGGCGAGGCGAAAGATTTTTTCCTGCCGGAGAAAGCGATCGACAGTGTGACCGCGGTAGAGGGGACGGATGTGCAGTATACCGCCGACACCGCGTCTGGAAAAGTGACCTTCAACACAGCCCCAGCCAAGGGGACGAATACTGTGACCATCACCTACAAGAAAGGCGATGGCGCCCGTGGCGATGTGGCCGGGATGCACTTCTCCGAGCTCTACAACGGCTCCAACGATACCCGTGTGTTCCTGTATGGAGATGGGACAAACCGGACCATCTACAGCGGAATCAACGGAGACACCGGCCTCGCGTCGGCGGATTATTTCCCGGACCTATACGAGGCGGCCATCGGGGACAGCAACACGCCGCTGACCGCTCTTGTGCGGCATTATGCCCGGCTGCTGGCCTTCAAGCGGGACAGCGCATGGTCGATCACCTACAGCACCGTGACGCTGGACACCGGAATCACCACGCCCGGATTTTATGTGCTGCCGGTCAACCGGCAGATCGGGAATGATGCTCCCGGACAGGTGCGGTTACTGGAAAACAATCCGCTGACACTGGACGGTAGCAGCATCTACCAGTGGCGGTCTACGTCCAGTACCGGGAATATCACGGACAATGAGCAGAATGCACGGCGCATTTCAGACCGGATCGCGGCCACGATCAGCGGTTGGGCGCTTTCGGAGGTCAGGACCTTCAACAGAAAGCGGGAGCACGAATACTGGTTTTTGTGGAACGAAAACGCCGTCATTCTGAACTACGCAAATGACAGCTGGTATTACTACACCAATATGCCGTTCCGGCAGATGGTGGATGTGGAGGATGACACCTACGGCATCACGGAGGATGGAAAAATCAAGCATCTGTCCCGGCAGTATCGAAATGATGATACAGAAGAGATCGATGCCTATGCCGCCACTGGCTCCATGGACTTTGACAAGGACTGGCTGCTGAAATACTCCCCCATGCTGTTCGTTGCAATCCAGCCGGAAACCAATGCCCGGATCACAGTGACGGCACAGAGTAACCGGAGGAGCGACTACCCGGAGAAGGTTGTGGCATCCAGCTTGGCGACCTTCACCCATGCGGATTTCCGTCATTGGTCCTTCCGAACCAACCGGAAACCCCAAGTGGACCGGCTGAAGCTGAAAGTGAAGAAGGCGACCTTCTACAAGCTGATTTTCAAGAGCAAGAGCGCATCCGCGACGGCGACTGTTCTGGAGACGGACATCCAACTGCGGTATGCCGGGAACGTGAAGTAAGGAGTTGAGCAATGAAGAAGTTTGACCCGACACCTCAGAAGGTGTCTGCAGAGTATCAGGCTGGGGTCCAGTTTAATCAGGGAATCCAACTGTATGACTGCGTGAATGTCAATGAGAACTTTTTCATCGGCAAGCAGTGGGAGGGAGTACATAGCAATGGCCTGCCGACGCCTGTTTTCAATTTCCTGAAACGTGTCGTTTTGTTTTCTGTGGCGAATGTGTCTACAGACAACCTAAAGCTCCACGCAAAACCGCTGCCCTCCAACGGGAAGCTGACAGGGCAGGATGCGGAGATTTTGACAGACCTCTTGAATGACCAATTCCAGTCCATTTTCGAGTTCAACAAAATGGGGGCCTGTATCCGCGAGTTTGCCAGGAACGCCGCGGTGGATGGGGACGGCTGTCTGTACACCTATTGGGACCCTGATGTAGAGACAGGGCAGCCAAGCAAGGGCGCAATCAAAACGGAAGTTTTGATGAACACACAGGTGCTGTTTGGAAATCCCAACAGCCGGGACGTTCAGAGTCAGCCCTATATCATGATTGAACGCCGGATGCTGGTTCCTGAGGCCAAGAAGCGGGCAATCGCAAACGGCGTCAGTGAGGATGATGCGGACGGCATCACTGCTGACAGCAAGCAGAGCGGGGATAGCCGCATGGACGAGCTGGGCGGCAATAAAGTTACGGTCCTGCTGCGGCTGTGGCGGGATGACGAGAGCGGAACCATCCACGGCTATGAATGCACACAGAATCAGGAGATCAAGCCCGAATGGGACCTTGGAATCAAGCTGTATCCCATCTCCTGGATGTCCTGGGACTTTGTACAGGACTGCTACCATGGGCAGGCCATGATTACAGGTCTCATTCCGAACCAGATTTTCGTAAACAAACTGTTTGCCATGTCCATGATCTCTCTGATGATGCTGGCCTACCCCAAGATCATCTTCGACAAGACGAAGGTCGCCAAGTGGAGCAACCGAGTGGGCGCGGCCATCGCCGTCAACGGCAGCGTGGAGAATGTGGCAAAGATTATCGACCCGGCTACCATCTCTCCCCAGATTTCCCAGTTCATTGACCTTGCAATCTCCTACACGCAGCGGTTTTTGGGCGCTTCCGACGTGGCCCTTGGCGATACACGGCCCGACAACACCTCCGCTATCATTGCCCTGCAGCGGGCGGCGGCGACTCCTATGGAGCTGACAAAGCAAACGCTGCTGCAGGCCATTGAAGACCAGGGCAGGATTTACATGGAGTTTATGGGCGAGTATTACGGGGACCGCTACGTGGAGATTCCTGTTGACCAGACAGCTCTAGGCGGCAACCGTGTGATGTTCACCATGCCGGGGGCTAATGGGAAGGTTTTGGCTCCGTTCGATTTTTCCAGCCTGAAGGACTACTACTTTACCGTGGACCTGGATGTGGGAGCATCTTCTTACTGGTCCGAAATCGCCTCTATGCAGACGCTGGACAATTTGCTGATGCAGGGCAAGATTTCCACAGTGGAGTATTTGAAGCGTCTGCCTGCCGGTCAGATCACAGACCGGGAGACGTTGATTGCGGTATTACAGGCAGACCAGCAGCGGCAGATGGCAATGGCGATGGGCGGCGCAGGCGGCAACTCCGGGAATGGGGGAGGCCCCGCGCCTGCCGGGCAGGAAAATCCACCGCTGCGGGGCGGCGCCGGATATGGGGCCTTGCAGCGGGTTATCAACCAGACGGGAGAAGTCCCGCAGGAAAGGGGGGCCTGATACATGGCTCTAGCGAGGTTTGAGAAGGACATGGCGATCATCTCCGCTCTGGACGATGAACCGAACGACGTGGGCGGCCTGACGGCTGCGGAGCTGAAAGCCAAATTTGACGAGGGCGGTCAGGCCATCAAACAGTTTTTGAATGAGACGCTGACACCGCAGATTGACTCCGAAAAGGCTGGCCGTGATGAATTGGAAGGGCTTGTCCTGGGGCAGATTCCGGATGGAACAATCACCGTTGAAAAGATGGCCCCATCGTTCTTTACGTCCATTCTGAACACTCAAATCCAAGTAACCTACAACGGAGGTGGTAACTGATGGCGCAGACACTTGGCAGCGTGGCGGTGGGGAGCATCGTCAAGATCGACGAGAACGGGAGCCCGGTAAACTACATCGTGGTGCATATCGGGAACCCGGATGTAAGACTGTATGGTAGTGCCTGTGACGGTGCGTGGTTGCTGCGGCAGGATATTGTGGAGAACGTCCAGTGGAACAGCACCAATGCAAACACACTTGTAGGCTCCACAATTATGTCTACGATGGCTGGGTATCTGGGAAGGTATGAAAGCCACATCCAGTCTGCCATCAAGACAGTGAAAATCCCATACCATCCAGGCAATGGAGAGCCTTTATGGGACATCAAAAGTGGAGAAAATGGTTTGGAGTGCAAGCTGTTTCCTCTTTGTGGATATGAGGTCGGCCTGTCTGGCATAAGTGGAGTTATGCCCATAGACGGCGCGAAGCTGGATTACTTCAAGAGTGGACTTGACACGGAAGCCAATAGCAAGCGGATTGCTAAACTGAATGGAGCCGCGGCTGCTTGGTGGCTTCGCTCTCCAGTTTCTACGAGCACAGACGGAAAGTTTTACGTCTTGCCCGATGGCAGCTTGGGCAGCACCTCGGTAAACCCCTCTTATGGCGCCCTACCTGCCATGATTATGGACCCTACCATCCTGGTTTCGGATGATGGAACCGTTGGCGTTCCGGCGTCCCCCACTGCCCTGACTGTGCCGATTCAGGTCATGCAGGGGCGGCAGATCACGGTGAGTTGGTCTGCCGTAGATGGAGTAAGCAGCTACATCCTGGAGCGCAAAGCGAACACGGACGCCGACTGGGTGCAAGTGTATTCCAGAGCGAACACGAGCTTTGAGGAAACGGTGGGCACCTGGACGAGCGTGCAGTACCGCGTCAAATCTCTCGCAAACGGGAAATATGGCGATTATACAACGAGCACATCTGTTTCCGTAGTCCCTCTTTCTGCCCTGGTGATTTCCGGGTCTGACGGCAGTTTGGGCACTCTCACAAATGATGTGCAGTATTCGGTGTCCTCCAGCGGAACTAGTACTTTGACGGTTACAGAAACCATCAACGGCGTCAACACTCGGACATACACGGCCACCAACGGAGCCGACAACAAGATTTCGGTGGTGGACTTGCCCACGGGAACGGGCACCATCAAGATCACGGCTTCCACCAACCCCGGCAGCGGTGTGGTGACGGTGACGCGGGAGTGGACGTACACCAAGGCGGCGCCGACGTTTGCGAATGCGGGGAGCACGGCGCAGCTGCAATGGTATGGGAAGAACATTTTCCCACTGACGCTGTTGGAGTGTGTGCGTGGCGCAGAAAGTCTGAATCCCGGCAGGTTTGGGCTGGGGGCCAATGGGAGCGCAATTCCTGGGAACGATCTCAACAACGCCATATTAGGCGGATTCTATGCGTTCTCGTCAGCAGTGCAGAATATTCCCAGCTTCAAGAGCGGAAAAGTTCTAGTCATGCCGTATACAAGCCTGCAATATTACACACAAATCGCATTTGCGGCCCTTACTTCCGAAATTGCTGTGCGGTTCTGCAATGGTGGCAACTGGGGCCCTTGGGAATACCTAAACCCGTTACTGTCTCTCGGCGTCGAGTACCGCACCGTTGAGCGGTACAACGGAAAGCCTGTGTATGTCAAAGCGATAAACTTTGGGGCTTTGCCTAACAATACTAATAAATCTGTGGAGCACGGCGTAGCAGATATGGGAGTATGTTTTGAACTTTTCGGAAGTTCTTCCCCAAACTCTGATCCGTCGACTGGCAAAAATTTGATTGGAGATAACATAGTTGCCGGCTTTTACCGTGCTGGCACTGTCATTTATATTGGCTCTAATGTAAATTTCTCATCTTCCAGTGCTATCGTTGTTATGAAGTACACCAAAACCACGGATTAAGGAGGCACCATGAAGATCATCAAATACCAGCTGGCGACAGAGATCAACCACGGCACCCCTGAGGAGCCGGACATCGAGACGGTGCTCTCCGGTGTTACGATGCCTTACACGGAAGCGAATTACGCCATCGCCCAGACGGAGGCATATCAAGGGCAGATTACCGTGGAGGACGATGGACAGCCGGAGCCGGGACCTGAACCGGAGTATGTGACCTATGCGGAGCTTGCGAAAGCAATCAGAGAGGGCGTGAACGCGGTATGACGGACAAGCAGTTTGTACTTACCACCATGCTGGATACCGGGCTTGCGAGGGCACAGACCCTCCAGGCCCAGGCTTCGGACATGACGGGGACGGAGCTGTATGCCTCCGGGGACTACATCCCCAGCTTTACGGCGGCCTGTGGCGCCATGAACATGCTGGAACGTAAGGCGGGCTTTGTCTGCTGTTCCACAGCGGGGCGTGTGGTGCGGCTCATCCAACCCTATGACAGCACCATCTACACGGACGAGCCGGAGGACCTGCCCGCACAGTGGGGCTTTGTGTGGTCCACAGACCCGGCCAAGGCCCTGCCGTTTATCGCTGTCTCCACTTCGCCGTATATGACCGGGGACTGCTGCACCTATGACGGTCACGTCTGGCGGTCCGGTCAGGACAACAACGTGTGGGAACCCGGAAGCGTGGGCGTGAAGTGGGAGGACCTGGGGGAGGTGTCCAATGGCTGACGAGAAGTGCGTTAGAGACCCCCGGCATGACTGCTTTGGCCTGGAAGCAGCAGCCCGTCTGGAGGGGCGTATCAAGGCTCTGGAGGACTGGCAGCAGGACTCCAAGAAGTTCCATAATTCGTTCTATGACTGGCAGCGGGAACAGATTGCCCGAGACGCCAAGCTGGACGAGCAGCTTTCCAACATGGATAAAAACATCGAAAAGCTTCTGGCAAAGCAGGAGGAACAGGCGGCAAAACCAGGGCGCCGCTGGGAGGCCATCGTGGACAAGTCCGTGTGGGCGGTGCTGGCGGCTGTGATTGCGTTTATTTTGGCCCGCATTGGGCTGTAATTTGAAAGGAGAACTACATATGACTACCAATGAAATCCTGAACAAGTACACCACTGGCGAAATGACCCTGCCCGAGGCGAATGAGGCGCTGAGGGAGGCGGAGGCGGGCTTTACCCTGGACCCCAACCGCAATGTCATCACTCAGGAGGAGTTCGTGGCGACCACGGCAGGGGAGACTCCCGATACCGTCAACGGCTACGGCCTGATGGACCACGGAGTAGGCTGCATGGAGAAGGTTCATGTGGTGAACGGCCGCACCGTGGATGTCAACATGGGCGCCGAGACCGCCTACGTGTACATCGCAGGGAAGAAGTACGAACTGAAGGGCGACACCCTGGTGGAACCGGAGGGCTGAGTATGGACATTTCTTCTCTCGGAATTACAGGCGTGGCGGCTATCACCATCATCTGCCTGCTGATTGGGCAGGGCGTGAAAGCGTCCTCTCTGGACAGCAAGTTCATCCCCATCATTTGCGGTGTCTGCGGTGCTGTGCTGGGTGTGGTAGGTATGTTCCTCATGCCTGACTTCCCGGCCACGGACTACATCACCGCGGCGGCTGTGGGCATTGTGAGCGGCCTGGCTGCTACCGGAGCCAACCAGGTAATCAAGCAGCTGGGAAGTGACAGTAAATGAGCTACACGATAAAGGAGCAGCTGGCGAACTCCGGGAACTATGGCGGTTCCCGGAACGCCAGCCAAATCCGGTATCTAGTGTACCACTACACTGGAAATGACGGGGACAGGGCGGCAAACAACGCAAAGTATTTTCAGAACAACATCGTCAAGGCCAGCGCCCACTACTTTGTCGATGATACTACAGTCTGGCGGTCTGTGCCTGATCTAAAAGTGGCATGGTCCGTTGGCGGCAGCAAGTACGCCAACGCCGATAAGACTGGCGGCGGCACCATGTACGGCGTTATCAGCAACACCAACAGCCTTTCCATTGAGATGTGCGACACCATCCGGAACGGTGTCTATCAGGCCAGCGAGGCCACGCTTTCCAACGCTGCCGCTCTGGGCCGGGCACTGATGGAAAAGTACGGCATCCCCATTGAGAACGTGTACCGTCACTTTGATGTGACTGGGAAACATTGCCCGTCGTACTTGGTGAACGCCCAGAAGTGGGCAGAGTTCAAGAAGAGACTGGAGGTCAAGATCATGGACAATACACCGTCTCCCGCCCACAAGGAGGGCGTGGAATGGGCCATTGCAAACGGCATCCTGACGGGCAACAGCGAGGAGGACCTAATGCTCTCCCAGCCCGTTACCCGGCAGCAGATGTGTACGATGCTGTACCGAATGTGGAAGCTGATGGAATAACAGGAAAGAAGGACGTGAGACTGTGAGCACAAGAGTGAAACTGCCTGATCCGCTGGATAAGCTCTTGCGCTCTCAGCTTGAGAGAGCCATCTATGAAGCCGCCTTACACGAAGATGACGAATTTATAGCGAAACGGCGTATCATTGATAAGGTAGGCCAAATCGAAGTTGCCACCGATCTCGGTTGGTATCGCGGCGCTGTTAGTACTCATGAAAAGTACATCTTTCAACGGGTTGCCGATGTAGCAAAGCGGCTTTATCCAAACTCAGCATAAATCAAGCATAAGTCTTACATAACCCCGACTGGGACCACCCCCAGCCGGGGATTTTTTGTGAGAAAATTTAAGCATGGAGGACGTAAGGGACAAGGGCTGGTACACGTCGCCGCCCTCCTTGCGGCCTCCTGATTTCTTAACATAAGGACGTGTTTGATTTGATTCTGAATGGTTCAGAACTGGTGGCCCGGCTGGTGGCCTGTGGCTTCACGGAGTCCACAGCAAGAGACACCTGCGAGAAGTATGCGGCGGAGGGAGACTTCTCCGGATTGGAACGGTTTATCCGGCAGAATGAGCTTTTGTATGATGACCGAAAGCAATATGTTTGAATTTTACAATCCGAATCCCTACGAGAAAAATGTGGGGGACTGTACCGTCCGGGCCATCTCGAAGGCGCTGGAGCAGGACTGGTACAGGACATACCTTGGCCTCTGCATTGAGGGCGCTGTGAGAGGCGATATGCCCAGTGCAAACGCCACATGGGGGGCTTATCTCCGACGGCATGGCTTTCAGCGTGACATGGCACCCGAGGACATGACCGTGGCGGAGTTTGCGATGGGGCATCCAAACGGGACTTACATTCTGGCCCTGTCCGGCCATGTGGTATGCCTGCAGGATGGTGTGATCTACGATACGTGGCACAGCGAGAACGAGACCGTACTTTACTTCTGGCAGAAAGGATGACGTGAGATGCCGAACTATCCCTATTACTATCAGCCGTACCAACCGTATCAGCCGCCTATGGCGGACCAGCTGACGCAGCTGCGGCAGTCCTATCAACCCATGCAGCAGCCGCAGCAAGCCCCGGCATCTCCGTCTATTGTGTGGGTGCAGAGCGAGATGGAGGCGGCTAATTATCTAGTCGCTCCAAACTCCGCCGTTACGTTATGGGACAGCAACGCTCCAGTGGTCTATCTCAAACAGGCGGACGCAAGCGGCAAGCCCAGCATGAAGATATATGACCTTGTAGAGCGCAATCAGCGGACTGCACAGGCCCCGCAGGCTCCGGCGGTAGAGTATGCGCCTCTGTCCCGTTTAGAGGCGTTGGAGGCTCGCCTGGATGCGCTGGCGGCAAAAGATAAGGAGGATGCGGAATGAATCCCTTTTTTCAGGCGATGGGCGGCAACAGACAGCCCAACATGATGCAGCAGTTTCAGCAGTTCATGAATCAAATGAAAGGCAAGGACCCTAACGCCATGATACAAGAGATGGTATCCTCTGGACGCATTTCACAAGATCAGCTTAACCAAGTCCAAAAGCAGGCCCAGCAGATGCAGGGCATGTTTGAGGGAATGCGGGGGATGTTTGGGAAGTGAAGAAGTGAACTTCACTTTCCGCAGAATGTGAAGTGAATTTGCAAAGTGTACTTACCATTTCCAAACCATTTATTAAACCATTTCAAACCATTTAATCAAAATCCCGGCCGGGTTTTGAAAATAAATCTACAAAGGAGATAACACAATGAGTCTTTCTTCTGACGGCGCTGTGATGACCATGCCCGTGACTCCTGCCTATCAGGGCGGAAACGGCGGTTTCGGCGGCTGGGGCGGCGATTGGTCCAGCTGGATCATTTTGTTCCTTATCTGGGGCATCTTTGGCTGGGGCAATGGCGGATATGGCGGCTTCGGTGGCGGCGGTGGGGTCAACAACCCCGGCCTCCAGGGCCTTGCTACCCGCTCTGACATCAACGAGGGCTTCGCCCTGAACGGCCTCCAGAACGGCCAGACCTCCATCCGGGATGCCGTGAGCAACGGCTTCCATGGCGTGGATACCGCTGTGTGCAACCTGGGCTATCAGACGCAGGCGGGCTTTAACGCCCTCGGCGCCCAGCTGGCGCAGTGCTGCTGCGATACTCAGCGGAGCATTGACGGTGTCCGGTACGACATGGCTACTCAGGCTTGCGATACCCGCAACACCATCCAGTCCAGCACCCGCGACATCATCGACAACGCCAATGCCAACAGCCGCGCGATCCTGGACTTCCTGACCCAGGACAAGATCGCTACTCTGACGGCTGAAAACCAGAGCCTGAAGTTCCAGGCTTCTCAGGCGGCTCAGAACGCTTTCTTCACCGCTAATCAGGAGGCCCAGACCGCTGAACTGATTCGCCGCATCAACCCCATGCCGGTCCCGGCCTATCAGGTGCCTAATCCTTATGCCGGATGTGGCTGCAATCCCTGCGGCTGCGGCTGCTAAAATCCAATACATCAACTTTCCGGCATGACCGGAATGTTCGGCCCCGTGCCGATTTTGAACCATGCGGCGGGGGCAATAGCCTCCGCCGACTTTTTTGAAAGGAATGAAGTTTATGGCTGAATACAGCAACAGCGCAATTGTAACCGTTGCCGCTGGTCAGAACGTGCCTTTTACCGAGGAGGCAAACACAGGCAAGCCCTGCATTGTGCATCGGGAAGGCGCTGGGCTTGTGACTCTTCGCGGCCTCACGAACCAGTGCCGGGCAAAATTCAAAGTTTCCTTTGGAGCGAACATTGCTATCCCCACCGGTGGGACCGTGGAGGCCATCACGGCAGCGATCTCCATCAATGGTGAGGCGCTGAACGCTTCCACCGCTACCGTCACCCCGGCTGCCGCAGAGGATTTCTTCAATATCTATGTTGCCGCTGTGGTAGATGTCCCTCGCGGCTGCTGCGTCACTGTCGCCGCAAAGAACACCAGCACACAGCCTATTCTGGTAGCCAACAGTAATTTTATTGTTGAGCGCATCGCGTGAAAGGAGAACCGATATGGAATATCTGTATGACCTGAAAGAAAAGCTCTGCAAGGAGCTGGAGGAATATGCCCAGAAAAGCAACATGAACGCCGGGGACCTGGAGATGGTCCACAAGCTGACGGATACCATCAAGAACGTGGACAAGATTGTGATGCTGGAGGAGGGCGGTTACAGTCAGGCAGCCGACATGGACTCTCCTTCCAGCTATGCCAGAGGCTCCAGCTATGCCAACCGTGGCAAGCACTATGTCCGAGGCCACTACAGCCGGGACGGCGGCTACTCCCGTGACGGGCGCGGCGGATACAGCCGCGACGGCTACTCCCGTGCCCGCGGTTATTCCCGCAGTGAGGCGAAGGACTCCATGATGGAGCAGCTGGGCGCTATGATGGAGGAGGCATCCAATGACCGGGAGCGGGAAGCGATCCGGATGTGCATGGAGCATCTCAATCAGGAATAATTCCCACAAAACAAGGGGGTCGCTTGCATAGCGGCCCCTTTTGTTGTATAATTATTGTACAACTTGATAACAAGCTAGAGCGTTCAGCGCCAGAGTTCGGAGTGATCCGGGCTTTGGCGCTTATTTTTTTGAAATTGAGGTGAAATTGATATGGCAGCTGCAGAGGAGTCTATCCGCGGGAAAACCAGACCGGATATGTCCAGAAACGAGGGACTGGCTGGGCAGACGGTCACGAAGGGAGACTATGAATATACCTACGATGATAATGGGTATGCGAAAAAGGCCATCAATGTCAAAAACAGGCAGGAACGGGAACAGGAGGGGTATGGTGGGGGCGGATATTCCGGAGGCGGAGACTCTTCCTATTATGACTCTCTCCAGCCCACGGACCTTTCTGGATACCTGAATGACATGTACAAAGCGTACACGGACGCACAGCTGGCGGCTCTGAAATCGGCATACGAACAGAATTTGGCAGGTCTGCAAGCAGACGCGGAGAAAATTCCCGGCATTTACCAGGGCGCCCGGAATGAAGCGGCATCTCAGAATGATATTGCCCGAATGGCCTTTAATGAGTACGCAAACGCACGAGGCTTGAACACCGGAACCAGCGGGCAGGCGGCTCTTGCAAACTCCGCTGTGCTGCAAAGCAACCTCACGGACATCTCCACAAAGGAGTCCGATGCCATTGCGGAAAACGCCCTGCAACAGCAGCAGCTGGCGATAGAATACCGCAACGCGGCAGTGCAGGCGCAGGCGGAAGGGAATTACCAGATGGCCCAGGCCCTGTACAATGAGTATGTACGGCAGGACAACGCCGCCATGCAGACGGCACAGCTTGCCCAGGAGCAGGCCAACTGGGAAGCGCAGTTCAACACTGGAAACAGCCAGTGGCAGCAGCAGTTTGACGCTTCCCAGCAGGAGTATCAGGACAGCCTTTCGGCACAGAACCGGGAATATGCCTATAATCTGGCGATGACGATGCTGGCGGCGGGCGTGATGCCGGACACCAACACTCTGAATGAGGCTGGGATTTCCACAGCCGACGCGCTGAATATGCGGCTTGCTGCAATGTCTACTGGCGGTTCGGGGGGCGGGCGGGGAAGCTCTGGAAGAAGTTCTGATGTGGATGTGTCAAACGAAAATGAACAGGGAACGGTATCTTCTTCCGGCAACCTCCATAAAGCTGACCGGGATACAACCATCAAAAATGCCGTTGCTTCTGGGAAACTCGGCGGAGGCGGAATCTCTCCAAACGAATTTAACGCACTAGGGAAATCTTTGGCGGCGCAGCTGGCATCCGGTAATGAAAATGCCGCTTTGGGGAATGTCACAAACAGATGGGGCGAATTGTCCGCTTATCAGAAGCAACAACTAGCCGATCTGTTCGCCAAATATGACATTTCGTTGTCTAATTAAAGAGGTGAAACCATGCCGACATTTAAAAGGATCAGCACAGGTGAGACACTGACGTATGACCCTGATCCGGTAAGAAGTCGTCCGAATGTTGAGGCGATTACGACCAAGCCGAAAACAAAGGCCGGAAAGAATACCATTACCGGCAAGATCAGCAGCTCGGCAAAATCTCAGCGGAAAGTTGCCGAAGAAAAGACGAAGCCGGATACGCTTCTAAATATCCTGATGCGAGACACTGGACACATCAGCGAAGTGGTGGACAGCACCACCGGGCAGGTGATCTCCACACCGGAGGCGTCCCGCGGCGGGAGTATGCTCAAAGGCGCTGCACAGGGAACGGCGGCGGGCTTTACGAGTACCGGCGGGACCTTTCTGGACCTGCTGCGTTCTTATGATACTGCTGGCAGCTCCTACACCCGGCGGGCCAACCAGGAGGAAGAGAATGCAGCCCACTACCGGGAGATGTTGGAGCGTGGGACGCTGGATGATGGAACACCTATCACGGCGTCTATGCGGAAACAGCTGGAGACCTTGGCAGCGCGTGCGGAGCAGCGGTCCGGTGTCTACCGACAGGGAGCGGAGGCCCAGCACGCCCCCATTGCACGGGCCACGCAGTCCGTGTATGATACGGCGGACCGTCTTGCGGCCCAGTCGGCACAGAACATCGCGGAGGCAAAGGAGGGGCTTGGAAGTGTCGGTCAGTTCGCGGTGGACGTGGGTGTGGCCGGGACGCAGTTGGCGGGCGACGCTCTTCTGGCAGCTCTCACTGGAGGGAGTGCGCTTGTTCCAATGGCTGTCCGTGGCTTTGGCTCCGGGACGCAGCAGGCCCGGCAGGAGGGGGCGACGCTGGGGCAGCAGGTGGCCTATGGCGCGGGGAGCGCGGCGCTCAGTGTAGCGACAGAGAAGATCGCCAACGTGGCCGCCCCACTTCGGCGGACCTTTGGTTCCGGTGTCCTGGACAATGCTATCACAAAAGCAACCGGACGCCTGGGCCAGAGTGCGGCTGGACAAACGGTCCTTTCCGCATTAAGCGAAGGTGGAGAGGAAGTTGTGGAAGCATTGGTCCAGCCGGTGCTGCAGCGGATCACCTATGATAAAACCGCCCTGCAGCAATATCAGGACCCGGACTATCTGGCAGACACCATTTATCAGGGCCTGATTGGAGGCGCTTTGGGTGGTGCGCTTGGAGCTGCTGGAAGCATTGGCCGCAGAAACACCGAAAATGCCCAGCGCCGGGCCACAGATGCCGCAGGAACGGCGCAAACGGAAACTGCACCCGTTTCCACTACCCAGCAGACAAGCCCGACACAGAGCATTACAGCGCAGAATACCCCCGCATCTACGTCAGTAGACACGGGGGATGGTGCAGGAACAACACCGGGCACTGTCGACACCGTGACAGACGGGCGGGCCTCTCAGGGCGTTCCTACACCAACCATACAAGAAACCGCGCCAGAAGTCAATCCGGCGGACGCCGCAAATTCCGTCGGTGCTGCGGCCGCTGGATTTACAGGTGATACGGAGCGGGGCTTTGCCCGCAATGTTTCTACCGACCAAAATATGGCTCCAGAGCTAAGGGAGAGCTTTCGGGAGGACCCTGAGATGTACTTCCGGCTGGGGAACCAGAAAACGCTTGCGAAAGCGCAGGAGATTTTCGATGCCGGATTTGAAAGCGCCCGGTCCACCTTGGAGCAGGCTATCGGACAGGCGCAGGCGGGGCGGAAGTTGCCTCCAGAGATGGTTCCGCTGTCCCGCATGGTTGCAAATCAGCTTGCCAGAAACGGGGATGTATACAGCGCCAGAAAGATTTTGAGCGATATTTCCGTTGAGCTGACACAGGCGGGCCAGTTGGGGCAGGCCGCGGCCATTATGCGGAATACCGACCCAGCGACAAAGACCATGACGATTGACAAGCTGGTCCAAAATCTCCAGAAACAGCTCTCCAATCAGGGAGTAGACCTTCAGGTAGACAGCGAACTTCTGGGGGCTTATGCAAACGCTGAAACAGATGCGGCCCGGGATGCCGCCCTGAATGCCATCGAGCAGAATATCGCAGATCAAATCCCTTCTACACTTCTTGATAAGTGGACCGCCCTCCGGTATGTCAATATGCTTGGAAACCTCAAAACGCAAGTTCGCAACCTTACCGGAAACGTCGGTATGAAACTTATCAACATGGCAAACAACACGGTCGCTTCCTGGATGGAGTCTATTTCCAGTAAGGCGAGCGGTGGGAAGATCAACAGAACCAGGTCTGCCATCGTTGGGAAGGACCTGAAACGAGCGGCCAGAGCGGATTTTGAGAATGTGCGGCAGGAGGCTCTTGGAGACGCAAAGTTCAGCGTGGAGAATCCATCTGCCAACGCCTTTTACCAAGGCGTAAAAGAAAAGCAGCGAGTGTTCAAAACCGGGCTGCTTGAAGCTTACCGCAAGGCAACTAACTGGGCTATGAACAACGAACATTTTGGCGATGAAGCCTTCATCCGGTCTGCCTATACCCGCTCTCTTGCCGGGTACCTGAAAGCGAACAATGTGACAGCGGAACAGTTCAGTGACGAAAGCTGGAGAAATGGACACCGGGAGTTTGTGGATCAAGCCAGGGAATTTGCTGTAAAGGATGCTCAGGAGCAGACCTTCCGGGACCATAACACGTTTTCCGACTGGATTTCCCGCATTGGACGGAGACCGGACACTCCCAAGGCAATCCAGACACTTTCCGCGGGTATGATGCCATTTCGGAGAACGCCTGCAAATGTCCTTGTTCGTGCAGAAGAATATTCTCCTCTTGGACTTCTGAATACGGCATATCTCTCCGCGCAAAAGGCGGCATCCGAAACGAACCTGACAGAAGCGAGAGGACCTGGTATAAAGGGAATGGCCGGAGAATTCGCCCGCTCCGGGCAGGACGTTACCGCAAACGACATCATCAACAGCCTTTCCAAATCCCTCACAGGAACCGGGATTTTTGTCCTTGGAATGGCCCTTGCAAATATGGGACTTTTGCGCGGAGGCCCGGACGATGACGAGAAACAGGCGGAATTTGACGAGCTGACCGGGCATCAGGACTATTCCATTGAACTGCCAAACGGGCTTTCCTTCACCATTGATTGGCTGACCCCTGCGGCAATGCCGCTTCTTATGGGCGCACAACTGGAAAAAATCCGGGAAGATGGAGATGTCACGCTGAAAGACTTGGAAACGTCCCTGCTTTCCATTGCGGATCCCATGATTCAAATGTCTATGCTGCAAGGCGTCAATGACACAATGGACAGTATCAAGTTCTCAGATGATAACTTGGGACAGATCGCCGTCTCGACGGCGCTTGACTACCTCACACAAGGTCTGACAAATACCCTTGTCGGGCAGGTGAGGCGGTCTATCAGCGGTGATAACACAATGACCTATGTGGACAAGAACAGCATTATTCCGGACTGGCTGCAAAGAGAGCTTGGGTCCGCCTCCAAGAAGTCTTTTACGCCAGCATATAACCAGGTGCCCTATATCGACGCGTGGGGCCGCACAGAGGAAACCGGAGACTTTTTTGAAAGGCTGGTTAACAACACACTCAATCCCTCTTACATCTCTCAAATCGACGTGGACGATGTGGAGCAGGAGCTTCAACGGGTCTATGACGCCACTGGCGAGAGCGTGTTCCCATCCAGAGCGGAAAAGAAGATCACCTATGCCGGAATCGAAAAAGAGCTTACCGCCGATGAATACACCAGATATGCAACATTGCTTGGGAAAACCCGGTATAACGCACTTTCTTATGCAATGGACTCCCCATATTATAAGGATTTGACAGATGAAGAAAAAGCAGGCGTTATTTCTGATATATATAAGTATTCAAATGGTGTGGCCAAGAAATCCATTATGCCGAGCTATGAGCCTGACAAATGGATTTTAAGTGCTGAGGAAGCGGATAAAAATGGGATTAAAGCAGGGACATTCATTTACTATCGAAATCGGCTGCAATCGCTCAAGGATGGCGGGATGAACACCAGCGAGGCGAATTCCGAACTCCGAAATGAACTTTTGGATGATGACCGCCTGACAGCAGCGCAAAAGACGGATTTGGACAACTGGATTATCAACGATCTTACGGTTATCCCCAAAGACGTTAATGTTGACTATTCTTCCCCGGAGACATTTACCATCACGCAGATGTCCGAAGGAGCGCAGAAACGGTGGAACAACATCAAAAACCGCTTCGGCATTGATGCCGACACCTACCAAGCCACATGGAAAATCTACCAGAACGACGATCTCAATGCAGATCAGAAGCGGGCGCGGATGACAGAGTATGTTGGCGGCAACGCTTCGGCTCTGTATAGGGAGTTTGGGAAAAGGCTGGATTAAAAGAGAAGCCCCGCCAGACGGCGGGGCCTTTTCTCACTGTTTGGAGATGATCGTTTTCAGAACCGGAACAACGCTTTCGTAGTATCGGAAGGACGGGACTTCCTTTCCGGGGCAGTTCTTGGCAACGTCATTGACCCATGCCCCGTACTGCTTCGTTTTCAGGTGGTTCCGGTTGGCGATCATCCCGACCTTGTTTGCGGAGATTCCCAGTTTTTCGCCGATCTCCTGCGCTGAGTAGGTCTTTTCCCCGATATAGGGCAGGGGGAGCAGGTATTCCCCGGTCAGCTCCTTGGTAGCGTGGGCCTGGAGAACCTGTCTGTAAGTACCGTCATACTCCTTCGCCAGACGCTCCAGAAGCTGGGCCTTACGGACGCGGATGCTCTCCATCTGGTAGTCGGTCATAGGCTTAGCTGTGTAGTGGCCCGTCTTGCGGATGCTAGGCAGTACTTCGGAAGTCACCCAGCGCTTGAACTTTTTCGCTCCGGGGAGTTTACTGGATAGCACAAGCGAGTACAGGCCCGATTCGTTGATGACGGTCATTCCGCGTGGCGTTTCAAAACTGTCGTTTTGGCAGTTTTGTTTGTCCTCGTCATCAACATGCTTCTTCAATGCGCCAAAAGTATCGCTGTACCCAAGCGCAAGAGCCACGTCTTTCCCGACCAGCCACGGCTCTCCGTTGATTTCCACGGTGCGGACTTTTCCGAATTCGGGATTGTTGAAAACTTTCAGTTCGTTCATTGTGATACCTCCATAGATTTCTTTTTCATGGTGTTTTTGACACTGCGCTGGCCTTTCAGAAAGCCGTAGTTGAAAGCAAGTACCGTTGCGCTGAACAACCCTTCGCTTTGCGATACAATGGCCTCCAGTTCTCCCGTATCCATGCCATAGCGTCCGGTTTTCACCTTCCCAAGCATGTCAATGAATGCCCGTGGCTCCATCTTCATCTCAGTCACCTCCCTCCCCGTCGTAGATGTTGCCGATGATCTCACAGTAGTATGCCGTCTCCACGCTCCTTCTGCGCCAGTCATGTGCCATCTGGAAAATCGCATTATTTTCGTTCCACTCTACTGTGTATATTGAGTTCTCGTGCGGGTCATAGACGTTGTCCCCCTCAAAAATCCGCTTCCCATTCTTATCTTTCAGGCCGGTGTACTGGCAGACCGTGGAGGGGTCAACCTCAATCGGTACAACATTATCGCCCATTGAAATTTCAAATGTTCGTGCGTTCCTGCGACTGTAAGTCTTATTTTGAAGGATAAATGCCCCACTGTATTCTCCCCAGTACGGGAATCCTTCCACCCATGCACCATCACTCAGCCTCTTGGCTTTGAAAAGGATTTCTCTCATTGGGCACCTCCGATGATCTCGTCAAGGGTATATACCTGACCCTTTTCAACAGACGGGAACAGATGTCTGGTGATTACTTCTCTCTGAAAATATGTGCCGTCTACAATTTCCAGGCACTGCGTCCATGCACCATCGTATTTTATTGCATTGATCTCCGGGAGCAAAACTTTGATCGCCTTTGCCCTCTCCACCTCCTGCTCCGTCCAGTGGGGCTTGCGGATGATGCGGTCGGGGTGGTTGATGGCATTTATAAGTACAGCAACGGTTGAGATTTTGCATGAAAGAGAAGAAATAATAACTCGACCATCCTCACAAACACAAATATTTTCTTCTGTTCCGTCCGTATGCCGATATTTAACATCCTCTCCTACCTCAACCCCCAGCACCTCGCAAATTCTCGGCTTGTCCATGTTGGCCTCCTTCCTTTTCACCCAATTTTTGCACTCTTCCTGCGGGTCAAAGTCCTTCTCAATTTCACACCCAATGCAGTTAAAACAAGTGCGTGGTTCATCATCCTCCACCACCTCATAGCCCATCAGGCGGGCGGCTTCGTGAGGGTTGGCTCTTACGTATTCATGACACGGCCTCTTTGTCCCTGCGTATTGCTGCACGGGTTCCCGAAGCTTGCAATAGTCGCAATCTTTTTTGCTATCGCAAAACTGCTCTAATGCCTGTTCAATGGTAAGTGCGACTTCGCCCGTCTTACTCCGAAACTTCATGGTTGTCCTCCCTTCGCTGGCCCTCACTACAAAACTTAATCCGCAAACTGGTGCGCATGAATGGTGCATCATAAGCTGGACAAGCTGTTGTATTTTTATGTTTGCATTCTTGGCACCTGACCACAGGCACGGCGTCAATGGTGGGGGCATGACAAATCAAATTAAGAAAATTACGGTTACAGTTACGTTCAATGCCAGTTGACCCTTTATATTGTTTCTCAACTTCGTCATAAATCGTGTCAACATCAGCTAATCTCATGCCCGTCCTCCTCGTCCATGCGAGCGCCGCACGTTGGACAGTATGGCATATTCTCAAATGTTAGCGGCTGTGTTCCAGCACAAACAGAGCACCTAACTCTTGAAATGATTCCGCTTGCGGTTGAAACCCTTTCCCATCTTCCGTGCCTCACCTCCGCAACGTCGGCGGCGGGGATACGAGTTATCACATCATTGGCACACTGGCAATACCCCAATGCCCTTATCAGCGCGTTCAGCGCAGTTACCCTCTCGATGTACTCCTTCATTCGCTCCACCTCCGTTCGTGATCGTCCACAATCCGTTGAATGATTTCCAACTCTTCATCTGTCAGCGTCCGGTTCCACGCAATGGAGAAATCGCCCGTACACCGATTCGGGCAGGCCGTACACTCGCAACGGTTGGCGTTGCTGGTATCATTCACCCTGAATGGGCAGCTGTGGTTATAGCAGTCAGTTCTAATCCCTAATTCCCGTTCGACAAATTCAGTGGGATACATCGGCGGTATAGTTTTATTCTCCATCCTGCTCCCTCCGTAGTGCGGCCTCTTCGCGGGTCAGGAAAACAGTTTTTCCGAAATCTTCAGGTATCAAATAACCGTTCCAAATCGGATATGTAATCTCTCCATCTGCGTTAATTTGTGCGCCATCAAGACGGCTTACGCTCGGACAGTCATCACCTATGCGCCACTGATAGATAGTTTGATCTGGCTTTGCAGGCAGCACCACGCACCGCCCATCCCTGTCCGCCTGGGCCAGTTCGCGGAGGCGTTCTTTAGGAGCCATCGCATCGTATTCTGCAAACTCTCTCGCCGCATCATCCAAAACAGTCCGAATTTGTTCCGGCTCCAGGCCAGTTTCCTCGTAGGCCGCTAGGCGGTCAACGGCTTCTCCGCTGTATTCGGTGTCGCCAATTTTGAGCCGCCATTTCCCACCGTCAAAGTATGTCAACCGTTCCATGTCAGTCCTCCTTCTTGCCGCGCCACTTTGGATTGCAATATTCGCATGGCGTATCGGATGCTTTCGCACAGATTGCGCACGGCTCATTTCCGTCTAAAACATCTTGTACCATATAATTTTCTAGTTCCTTGATTGCAGAGTCTCTTTGATTTTCTACAATTTCAATACACCGCTTCACCTGCTCCAGCTCGGCCCGCAGCTTCTTGTTTTCGGCCTGGAGTACGGAGAGAGCAGTGGCGGCGTCAAGCGCAACACCTCTTTTCAGGTCCTTCCCTTCAAAATATCTGTTCAGCCGCTCAATCAGCTTCTCAATGTCCATCAGGTGTCCTCCTCTCCCTCCGGCTCATCCAGCGGCTCATAAAACGCGCAATGAGCCATGTTCCCCTCTCCGGCAACGGCACAAATATCTCCATCCAGGTCAAACACCCGGGAGATATTCACATATTTCAGACTGCACCCAAAGCACGGGCTTCCATTCTTTTTCCGCCACTTCCGCAGAGGGCGCTTAGAGCGGTGTTTGCAGATCATAGAGCATATCAGGTCAGCCATAGCAATGCTCCTCTCCCTCCGGCGGGCGGCGGTAGGCAAGCCAGTTCTCGCCGTATCTGTAATCCTTGATATGCTTTGCATAAAACGGATCAAGGATATTCCAATGTGGCGGGGAGCTTTCTTCCCGTAACCCAACATGCCAATACGGTTGTCCTCCCATCTCCCGCAGCTGCTCGATGGTCAGCGGCTCGTTCGGCGGGGTGAGGGTGGGCGTGAAGTAATCACACCCATCCGTACAGAAACAGCTTGCGTTCTGCGATTCTCGGCTCGCCCACAGCGCACATACCTTTTCGTGCAGGCACTTCTTGCAATCAAACTCTTCCATCTTTCAGCGCCTCCTCAGTCGCAATCATCTCGATTACCGGGATGACTTCAAAGTCTTTGTCCCACGAAGAACAGCCGCTTCTAGCCTGCGCCTCAGAACGATATGTCTTTACGGAAACGTCTCTTATTTCCGATATGGGACGAAAACTAAAATGCTTTGCTAGACCGCACCAGACCTCTGTTCTGTTTTTCCGCATGACCACATAGCGCTTGCGCTCAATCCGCATCGTTCAGCGCCCCTTTTCCACTCTGTAAATACAGGCACTTTTCCCATCCTCCCGCTTCGTCTGCATACTTACAGGATTCAGCTATACACCGTTTCCCCTGATAGTCAGGGTGTCCACACGCTTTCGGCCAATCAGGGTAAAATACACTGTTTAGCCCAAGAATGGTAGAGAGGTCAGGGCCACAGAACTTCGGCGTAGTCAACCGCTTAAAATGCTCTCGAACTCCTACCGGGATTTCCTCGAATTTTTCAAATTCCTCAACCATCCCAGTATCAGTATGCTTCAATGTGTATGCGGTTTTCGTCCCGTTGGTAAAATATCTGCAGTCAATGCTCATTTGTTATTTCCTCCATATTGTTAATTTTCTCCATCACCATCTCCACGGCCTCGTCCGTCAGCGGGCGGGAACAATGCGGGCAAAAACTGATTTTCTGTGGCTTACAGTGCCCTGTTTTCAATTCCCCGTTCAGGATGCTGTATGCCCCAAATTTTTGCACATATCCCTCAGAATCTGGCTTGCAATAAGGACACCCCGGAAACACCTTCTCCACCTGCTCCCGGCTGACGGGGCGGAGGGCGGTGAGGATAGTGTCCAATACAAGCTTGAACGACACAGCCATACCAGCCGCTATAAACGAACCTTGACCCTCGTATTCATCGGTCAGTTCTTTAAGGCTATCATTCAAAATTTTAGCTTTTGCGATTGCTTCTTCCAGCTTCATAGTTGGGCCTCCCTTTCCATCTTCTCCCTGATGGCTGACAGGATGAAATCCCGGTTCAGCACATACAGGTCCGTAATTCCGTGCTCTTTGCACATCTTGATGATTTCGTCCATGATGTAGTTTTTGATATCTTCTTTCCAGAGGACAACCGCCTGTATCGTTGCAGAGGCCACGGTGTTTCCATCCTCGTCTGTTCTGACTTGCAAGGCTGGGCCCCCAATGTCAACATATTCTCCCGGGTTCTTCATTCCAGATCCTCCAGCATCTCCATCTTAGGCTGAAACACAACCACCATTGACGGGAACGGAGCACTGTTTTTCGTTCCTCCAAATTTCAGCCTCCCACGCACAAAACGGATCTCCGCCCGCCCAAGTATGTAGTCGTGAAACCACCTCGTATCTGTTCTCGCTGGGAGAAGCATTACAACGGTATTCCCAGCAGCGCAAGCAAATAGCCCACGCCTTACCCATTGTCCAATATTACGGCCATAGGGAGGATTACACCACACAACGCCCGTCCAGGGCTGGGAGAGTCCGTCCTGCTCCGGGGTGTAGTACCGGGCGCACTTCGCGTTTTCCGACAGGGCGCAGGCGTCCAACGTAAAATGAAACTCGGCGTCCAGTGCGTCAAAAAACTCCTGCGGTGTCTCCCATAAATCCGTTTTGCTCGAAAACATTACATCAGTGTTCATCCAGCATCTCCATTTCCTCCGCGCTCAGAATCGGCGCGCGGGTGTTCCAGGCGAGGCGGGCTTCGTGTTCCGTCTTATACCATCCGCTGTTCGTAAAACATTTCATGCAGATCACATTTCTGCGGACATTTGGCTGATAGTAACGTTCGTTCCGCACCCTTGCCTGTCCTCTGCACATAGGGCACGGCAACAGCACCCCCGCATCCGTCAGCCGCTTCGCTGCCTCCCGGTCGCCCAGCAGGGCGCGTCTTTCGTCTGTCAAAACCATCTGTAATTTAACTCCTTGTCCAGCATGTCCCATCGAAAAATCTTATCGTCCGGATAGATCAGGCCCTCGTCCTCCATCTGGAAGCGCCGGTCAAAGTCGTGTACGGTGTGGCCGGGTATGTATTCACCGTCCTCAAAAATCGTTTCTTCCTCTCCATCAGAATTGATGATCGTTTTTTGCTTCGTCTCTCTGTGTCCAGGCCTAAATGTTACAGGGCTGTCACTGTCCCATTTGAGCATCAGCGCCCACAGTTCCGGGTAATTCCTGCGGAGTAGCCGAAGCTGCCCCACGCTCTGATTATGGCAGAACCAGCAGCCTCCCCTCGTGGCTGTTGTGTAGATTGGAGACAGTAGGCCTTGGCCCTCGCACCAGCGGCGGCAATCAGCTTCCGTCCAGCCCGCCTCTACAAGAGGACTTCTCTTTTTGTCAGATAGGCTGTGAAAGCGGTTCGGCTCGTCGACGGCGATGCCCAAGTATATGATATTGCCCTTTGTCTCGACCTTATCTAGCCCCGGCATTTTCACGTCGCTGTTACAGTAAGGCCCACTAGGGAACGGCCATCCGTAGATTTCTCCCGGCCGCTTGTTCCCTCCCAATACCCGGTAAAATGCTTGCTCGTATGTAAGCCGCCCTCGGACATGCTCCACCTCAATCCCCCACCGCTCCTGGATAATCCGGTCTGCGTGGTCCTTAAACTCCACCATCGGCGGAAGGTCGGCGTGGATAGTGTCTGTGGCCCAAACCTCTGCATGGACGATGCGGTCAAGGGGCCAGCTCAGCTGTTCGATGGCCCCTAAACATGCGAGACTATCTTTTCCGTAAGACAGGGATAAAATATATTCCATAGGCGTTCCTCCACGTCTGGAGGTGGCCGGCCTTTAAAACGTTGCCTCCTATGGTTTTATTTAAAATTTGGGCAGCTCTCGATGGCGTATGTAGTCACCCATGTTTTCCGCCCGCCCCGGTTTCTCCCAACAACAAACGTCCGTTTCTTGGCCGTCCAGCCCGGTACAGGTTTCTCTTCCCGCAGCCATGGGCACTGATTGATCGGGCAACAACAATCCATACAGGGGTTAGCAGAGTAACGGCGGATGGGGACTAGATATTGTTCAAGTTCGCTCACGTCCTGCCTCCCATTCCCGGTACAGGGAAAACCAGTCCTCCGCCCGCATCGTTACCAGCCATTCGCAGCGGCTCCGCCGGTGGGCTACAATGGGATATTCCCAAGGAGGCGCATCGTGCTTTGCCTGGGCCATGGCTGCCTCCAAATCCAGCCGCTCCACACGCTTGACTTCCTGATGGATGCCGGGCAGCCCTACAACGTCAGAGGCGTCCCCGGTGTTCCCGCAATACTGAGCCGTGCGGCGGCAGTCATAGCCCTGCCCACGGCAATAGCTGGCCCATTCCAGCTCTCCGCGCTTGCCTTTTTGTTTGCTGTTCATGGTTCCTCCTTGTGGTGATACATTTCCCGGATGTACTTCCACGTCTCGTCGTTCATGCTTTGGGCAGTAGGCTTTTCCTTCCCGCCCGATTTCTTCAGGCGGTCAAAGATGATGCCTCTCCAGTTGCAGGCCATACAGTACCGGATCAGCTCGGCAACGGCCGTTTCTCCGTATCGGGCTGCATTGTTTCTGATTTCAGAGACCAGGGACTGCAAACCGGTTTGCCTATACGGCTCCCGCCGTTCCCGCTTGTACGCCAACCATTCGTCAAGGGCAGATTGGAGCTCTTTCCCAAAGCCGGTCTCCCCCGGAGAGGGGGTAGGGGGAGAATAAGATTCCTTCTCTTTCTCTAACTCTTTCTCCTTCTCTTTCTCTTTCTCCCTTACCGTTTCCTCTTGCTTCCGGTTTGCTTCCGGTTTGCTTCCGGTTTGCTTTCGCTTTCCTCCTGCCTTTCCTGATTCTGCTTTGCGTCTGCTTGCGTCCAGATTCGGTTTGCTTAAATCGAACACGATTGCCGCAGACTCGGCAATGCTATCCAGATTTGGAAGCTCTCCGGTTAGAGCGTATCCGCAGATTGCATCATAGGCGTCGCAACGATCCGCCTTTTTCTTAATGCGGGATATGGATTGGAAGAACGACGCATAGAATGTGAATTGTGAACGCTCCATAATAGCTTCACTTCCTTTTCTTCAGCTCTTCCTGCTCCGCAATTTTATACATCATGTGGGCGGCATAGCTGATGGCTTGCATCAGGTCTAGTTTGCCAGGGCCCTTGATCTTGCTGTATGCCTCGCAGATTTTCTCGTCTCCGAAGTAGAGAGACATATTGAGGCTTTTCCCGCCGGAGACATCTATCCGGGCAGTGTATGATCCACTGGCGGCACTCTGAGGCGTTGCTGCCTGCTTCTTCTTGATCTGGGAGAGGGGGATGTTTAGCTGATAGCAAAGCAACTTGGCAGCAGACTCTTTCATCTGCCCAGTACTAATGCAACATCTAATATATGAGTCTGAGTAACCAAGATCACGAGATGCTTGCGAGAGGTTCTTCCCCCTTTCTTCAATGGAATCCCGCAAGGCATTCCGGTCTAGCTCAATGACGTTTCCTTTCGTCTGTATACCTCCTATTTATCGTGGTTGCTGTTCAGTTAAAACGGCAGTTCGCTGTCCTCTTCGCCGATCTCGGCGAAGTCTGCGGCTGAGACATTGACGCCGCCGCTCTGGATGGGGAAGTGGGACTCCTTTTCTGTGGGCCACACATAGTCCGCTATCAGGTCTGTATAGGTTTTGCCGTTGTATTCCCAGCTATCCAGCCGTCCGGCGGCGATGACCCGGTCGCCCTTCACCATAACGGACAACTGGCGGGCCAGATGTCCCCAGCCCTTGACAGTCAGGAAAGCGGCGGTTCCGTCCTTTCGGCCATAGGCCCGGACGGAGATGGAGCCGACCTCCTTGCCGTTGCTGGTGATGCGGATATCGCCGTCACAGGTGGCCTTTGCGATGACGAGGCCGGTCTTGACCTCGTTGCCGCTGCGGTCATAGTCTGGCAGGCCATTGATAAACATTTAGATACCCTCACTTTCCACACGCTTCATGCAGTTCGCACAGAGCTGGCGGCCAAACCGACGGTTTGTATAGCTCACCATATCCTTCACATCCCAGGGCTTCCCGTCTCTCTTTTTGACGGGATAGATCAGTTCGCCGCAGTCGTCGCAGCGATATTCCTTGCGCTGTTCGGCGGCTGCCTGCTCTTTTGCAAACTCGTCCGTGTCCGCGTCCTTTGTATCATCAATGCAGAAGAGGCCGTTCAACGCGTACTTTCTGGCATAGCTTGACGCGGTGCCGGTGATCTGGCTGTCATCCATTCCTTTCTTGTCCTCGCTCTCCCGTGCATAAGCAGAATTTGAAAGGCAGCCTGTGGAGGCGGTGTCCCATAGGGTGGCAGTGGCGTGGATGTAATATCGCTCACCAATACACTCCAACTCGTCAGAGACAGTTAGCAGCAGCTCATGCTTGGCAAGCAGCGGCTTTACTGCCTCCATAATGTCCTCACAGGACCGGTACTTATATCCGCCAAACTTGTTCGTGCGGCCCTTTGGGGCTTTCAGCTCCGTTTGAACAGCGGAGACGCGGGATAAAAAATTATTTTCCATCAGCGAAACTCGCTCCTTTCCTTGATGCTGCGGCCGTCCAGCCACTCGTCCAGCTGGTCCTCTTCCTCTTCCCGGAGAGTGTCGGCGAAGTCCCGGAAACGGGCTAGAAGGGACCGGCGGCAGGATTTGCAGAGGATGCTTCCAGCGGGCATATAGCCTTTGCAGATGGGGCAGACGGCGGCGTCCTCGATATAGGGCTGGCCGCAGACGGGGCACAGCTCATCCCGGTAGCGGTAACCGGGGAATACGGTGGAGTCCGTGCCCTCCCGGACCATAGGGGCGTCAAAGTAGGCGTTACAGATTTGGCAGTGCTTCATGACTCGCCTCCGATCCGGAACGCATCTTCTGCGGGAATACCCATGAGATGGGCCACGCTGTCCCGGAATGGCCTGGAGGCAGCCAATCGCCCGGAGAGCATCTGGTATGCCTGAGCGTATGAGACGCCGCCCACGTCCTGAATGAAGCTCTTGACCACGCCGCCATAGTTTTCTACAATGTACCTTCGGATGACCGGATACAGCACGGACGGGGGACGAGGCGGGATTCGGATGCAGGCCGACAGGTCATTCTTGATGGTGCAGTCCGCGTATCCGATTTCCCGGGCGATCTCCTGCCAGTTGTGGCCGTCGATCCGCATCGTGAATGCCTTGATACGTTCTTCTCTTGTCAAATAGCTCCCTCCTCGATGAAATAGATTGTAGCGGTACGGATTCCGGCCTGGATGGCGGCCTCGTGGCTCTCCATGCAGAGGTCGATGTGGGCGCCTTTCACGGCGCTTCCGGTATCGTCCGCCCGGTAATAGTGGAGTTCTCCGTCTCCGTAGTCCACCAGGACATCAGAGCCCAATGGGATGATGGACGGGTCCACGGCCACGGAGACGCCGGGCGTGGCCCTTCTGCCGCTGGCGGTGATGCCGTCGGACTTGCCGCAGCAGCGGGAGCAGGTGCAGTAGTGGGTGACTGTTACATCATCCAGGCGGACGGCATGGGACAGCAGCGTCGCCTCGATCAGCTCGTTTTCCGCTGCCTCCTGCTCCTCTTCGGTGAGATAACAGCGGACCAGGGCCGGGGTATCGTCGCCGGGTAGGCTGCCGTCTTCCGCGGTGGGGTCTGGCTTGTGCATAGCGGGCAGTTCTGCCTCTACGGTCATAATCAGGTAGCTTCCCAACCACGCCAGCAGCAGAAGCAGGAACAGAAGATATGTAATCAGCTGCCGCCTCTGGCTCCGGCGCCGCCGCTCTTCGCGGGTCAGCTTTTTCATAAGATATGCCTCACCGCTTCCTCACGGGTGATATAGAAATGGATGCCCGTGCTACACTCGTTCCAGCGGTTTTCGTCGAAATCCGAAACGGAGACCACAGTTCCGGGAATGTAATGGAAGTTCTTATCTCTATCACTGACGGCGGCCTGCTCCAATGCATTCCCCTCTAAATCCTGAATCTCCAAAACGGTTGCCTTTGAGCAGCGGCACTTCCGGCCTGCTGCGGAACTGCGCACGGCATCTTCGGTAATTTCCAGCTTTACAATGCACTCATGACCGCTGGTTTTGACCCTTGCCTTTTTCCAGCCGACAAAAGCGCCGATTTCCGGGCAGGCAATGGGATAAAATAAATTTTTTGCCTTTTCAATGTAGTTGGCCCCGAACAGGTTGGCCCCGAACAGGTTGGCCCCGAACCTGTCTCTTATACACATCTCCGAGCCCACGAG
>ERZ1694700.34-NODE-34-length-27247-cov-10.280634_pt1 | contig 27247 bp, 48 predicted proteins | sample MGYA00581722_ERZ1694700 | MGnify/ENA primary metagenome ERZ1694700 (study PRJEB42213, sample SAMN07424542) | human gut metagenome | biome: ENVO:00009003; feature: ENVO:2100002; material: ENVO:00002003 | host: Homo sapiens | place: USA | collected 2014 ...
CTACACCCTAGAGTTCGTCGGCAGCGTCAGATGTGTATAAGAGACAGCTCCCGCCCAGCTCCCCACCACGCTGGAAGGCTGGATAGCCTCCATTGTGGCGCAGCTTGGGGACAACTTCGCGGGTCGGTACCATGTGGACCCGGAGTATGCCGGCCGCTCCCTGACGGCCCGGAGCGCGGAGGACGTGAAGGGGAAATCCTGCGGCGAGCTCCTGCGCATGGCCTGCATGGCGGCCGGGGTGTTCCCCCGGGCCGACGATGAAACCGGGGACCTTACCGCTGAACCTCTTTGGAACCAGGGAGCAAAGATGACTCTGGACAACATGGAGGCGTACCCGGTCATGAAGGCCAACGATGATCTGGCCGCACTCATTTTTACCCTGGCAGACGGGAATGGCACTGAGTATGTGGTATCGGGCAATGCCACGGCATCCGGGAACACGGTGGCGGTCAATAACCCGTTCATCCACACCCAGGCTGAGGCGCTGACGGCCGCCCGGCTGATCCTGTCCACCTATGGCGGCAACCAGTTGGAGGCCGTGGGGCGGGGCAACCCGGCATCGGAGCTGGGGGATGTGGATACGGTGTGGCTCAACGAATCCACGGCTACCACAGGGCGCAGAATGTCTCAGACGTTCGACATGTCCTCCGGCGTGCTGAAAGGCAGCCAGAGCACGATCCTCCAGGCCGACGGTATGTTTTTGTACGAGAAACGGGAGGTTATCACTGAGCCCGGTATCTGGACAGCTCCCCCCGGGGCGACCTCCCTCCGGCTCATCCTGGTGGGCAAGGGGGAGGACGGAGGCCACGGAGAGCCTGGTACCATGGGGAAAGCGGAATCCGAGGATGGTTTTGGGGAGGCCGTCACGGGCGGCTATGGAGCTGACGGAGAGGATGGGGCTGGAGGCAGGATCTGGACAGGGAAGATTGGCATTAACCCCCAGCAGCAGTTCCAGATCTCCTTCATCGGGCCAGATACTATATTCGGCACATATTCCAGCGCCAATGGCGTGCAGTATCCCACCGGGTTCTCCGATGTGGCCAGCGGAGATGCGTATGGCAGGTCTGGCGTTGAGAAGCCGATCCCCGGCAGTGGGGATGGAGGGGCCGGAGGCAGGGGCGGAGCCCCCGGGTATGGCGTGTATAAGCACAACACCTGGCCGGGCGGCGGTTCGGTTACATTTAAGGTGCTCGTCGAGCCAGAGCCGGGGAAACCCGGAGCAGCAGGGGCACAGGGCTGTGCCGTTATCTATTGGGACAAGGAGGGGTGAGTATGTCCGAAACATGGACGCCTCTGGTTATTTCGGCCAGTTTTACACCCAACCCCGTATCAGTCGGGCTGCCCACCGTCCTGTCTGTCGTAGTTATCGACGCCCAGGGCGGAGAGCGGGAGGACCTCTGGCACAGTGGCGAGGTCCAGGCTGGGGAGGTGTAGTGCGTGGCGATTACCCAGGTGCGGGCGCAGTTCAATGGTCAGTGGTACATGCTGACCTACAACGAAGACGCCAGAGCCTATCAGACGACTATCACGCCGGACACATTTTCCGGCGGTCAGCCGGACGGGTATTACGACGTAACGGTAGAGGCCACCAACGACAGCGGCGTGGTGGTGACTACAGATGGGGGCAATCTGCCGGGCCTCCGGTTGGTGGTGCGGGAGACCATCCCGCCCATCCTGACCCTGGTATCCCCGGAGGCGGGCTATGTGACCACCAACACGCCTGCGGTGACGTGGACCGCCCAGGACAACGCCGGCGGCTCCGGTATCGACCCGGACAGCGCCATGGTGAAGCTGGATGGGAAGGCAGTTCCGTCGGAGCAGGTGTCCGTCACGGCGGTCACAGGCGGGACGTATACCATCGCCTATACGCCAGGGGCTGCTCTGGCGGAGGGGCCGCACACCGTCCAGGTGGTCATCAGCGACAACGATGGGAACACAGCTACGATGGAGGCAAACTACATTGTAGATACCGTACCGCCAGCTCTGTCCGCGTTGCTGTCCTTCGAGGAGGTGGTAGCGGATGCCTATACGGTTACCATTACGGGGCAAACCAACGATGCCACCGCCCCTCCAGTGACCATGACCGTGATGGACAACGGGGCGGTGGCGGGACACCCGGTCGTTGGGCCGGATGGACGATTTTCCATCCTCCTGAATCTGGAGGTTGGGGAGAACAACGTCACGGTCGTTTCCAAGGACGGGGCGGGGCTGACTACCACGGCCAGCTATTACATCATCCGCATGGTTACCGACCGGACACAGGCCGATGTGGACGCCCTGAACGACCGTGGGACATACAACGCCTCTGATCTCAACCGGGTCAATACGGCCATGGCTTATCTGAACGGGTGGCTTTCGGATGCGGGATACGTCACCGGATATGTCGGCCAGGGTATTGCCTGGGCTATAGATGACATCCCGCTACAGGCACAGATGGCGGACTACCTGTCCAACGTTGGGGCGATCGGTGGCACGTTCTCCCTTGCCAACGCCCCAGCGCTCCCGGCCTCGATGGAGCTTCTGACCCATGAAGGGGCCAATCACATTGAGCGGGTTTTGGTGCTGACCGACCAGATCCGCGCCCGCTTGAAGCGGTCGCCATTTATGAGCGGCGAAATATTTTGTGGTGAGGTGTAACGATGCAAGACGGAATCATAGCTGGTAATGGAAACAGTCGGTATTTAAAAACGGTGGCGGCAGCGCTTTCCCTGTATCCTACCTATGAGGATTTTATCACGGCGCTGATCGCTGGGACATTTCCTATTGACCTGAACGGGATCAATGAGGCAGGGTGGTCGCAGAAGGGGACACCCCTGAACAAATTTACCTTGGTAAGTGACACCACAGAAACCAAGATATGGGGTTCAGCCGGGAACCATACAGTTGACCAGGTGTTCGGGAAGATACTTGGCTCAATCGGATATTATCTGATAAAGGAGTACACATCGCCGGGGAACTACACCTATACGTTCGACCGCAAACATGCAGATATTTTTGTGGTTGTGGTTGGCGCTGGCGGCGGCGGCGGTTCGCGTGGCGACAAAGGTGGTGGAGGCGGCGGAGGCGGAGCTGCGGCGTACTATCACATTTTGGACAGCGATAGCATCGAAAATAAAAATATTGTTATCGGGACAGGCGGTGCCGGGGCGAATGCATCAGTCGGAGACGGGGTTGAGAAGAGTGGAGGAAACGGAGGGAGCAGCAGCGCTTTTGGGATTATAGCGCCTGGCGGGAACGGAGGTAATGGTAACGGTAGTGGCACGGGTGGAGGCGAACCTCCTTGGACAGGCGGTAGCGGAGGCAATGGGGGCTACAATACCGGGAAACCGGGTGAGGCCGGTCCTAATCTTGATATTTTGGGGTTTAAATTTTTCTGCGGCGGCGGCGGAGGCGGCGGGGATGAAGCCCTTAATGACCCTCCTACATTAGGAGGGGCCGGAGGCGCTGGTGGGGGCGGTGCTGGAGGTGCGGGAGCTACCGGCCAGACCAATGCAACAAATGGTACTGATGGAACCCGCGGCGGTGGCGGAGGAGGTGCTGGAGCGGGATGGGCTTTCCGCTCCAGCGAGAATAAACCCAGCGGTAATGGCGGTAAAGGTGGCGATGGATATGTGGCGATTTACGCAAGAGGTATTTCTTGATGAAAACAGTCTATTTAAATGAGGATAACACTGTCCGCGAAATCATCCCGGAATATGCACTCCCGCCGGAGAAGTGGTATAGCGAGGCATTTGCACGACGCTGCGTAGAGGTACAGGACGATGTAGAGCAGGGGTGGCGCTACAACCCCGAAACAGGACAGGCCACCCCGGACACAAGACCGCCTGAGCCCAAGCCGCCCTCTGCGGAGAAACGGTTGGGGCTCCTGGAGGAGGCCCTGGCGCAGACCGACGAAACCGCTATCGCGCTCTTTGAGAGTCAGGCCGCACAGGAATCTATCAACGCACAGCAGGACGATGCGTTGCTGGATATGTATGAAATGCTGGGAGGTTGAAAGCAATGGCAGTAAAAGCAATCGCACACAGCTACTGGCGCAGCATCAAACGGGGTGCGCGCACCTTCGAAAGCGTCCTTGACCCCGTAAAGGAGGACGTGCACACCCTGGCGCGGGCTGATGTGGCCGACGGCGTCATCACCCAGGAAGAGTATCAGCAGTACATTGGCGAAATCTACGAACCCGCCACCGAAACCGTTTAAACCGGCCAAAGGCCGTAAAAAAGAAAGGACGAATGAACATGATCACCAAACTGAACTTTGCCAAGCTGACCCCGGCCTCCTTCGCCCTGGCCAACGCCAATGATGTGGATGTGGGTGTGGGGCGCTCCATGCTGCTCAACAACATCCGACACGGGCGGGAGGTAGACCACATCATGACGGGTCTCGACCCGGAGTATCTGCCCGACTGGGCGGCCCTCAAGCCCCAGTATGAGGCCCTGGAGCACGGGGGTGTGACCTCCGCTGTCAACGTCTGGCACCGGGTATGCCAGGACAACTATAAGGCTCTGGTGGAGCTGTGGAACGAGAATCCCCGCAACTGCGCCGCCATGGCGAAGCTGGTGGAGAGCGCTGCCGATCCCGGTCCCATCTCTGGCCCGGCCCGCGAGGAGTGGGAAAAGGAGCAGGAGGGCCATGAGTAAATACATAGCAGTCATCCCCAGGGCGGCCATCACCAGGGCCGCCCTGGTGGAGGCCGGGGGGCGGTCTATGGAGCAGGTCAAGGCCGCCTGCGGGTGCCAGTACATCATCAATTCCTGGTTTTATGACACGACTACGGGCAAGGCAGTCGGCAATCTCAAAATCAACGGCTCTGTTAAGGCCTCCGCAGGTTGGAACGGCTGGGGGCTGACCTGGGACAAGGGGGCCGACATCCGCCTGGATATCGTACCCGACAACGGTGGGGCGTCCTACCTCAGCGGCGTGGAGCTGCTGACGCCCACCAGGGGGCCGGGCAAGGCCCTCAGCTACTCCCCGGAGTACGGGGGCACCCGGGGCCGCTCCGCCGTCCTGCTGGCCGGGGCGCGGGTGATCCTGTACTGCTCCGGCGACGGTACCCGCGATGCCAAGACGCCGGAGGGGCTGCGGGACGAGCTGGTGAGCATAGGCTGCCGGTACGACCAGGCGGCCAACCTGCGGGCCTTGGGCCTCGACGCAGGCAGCTCCTCCAACTGCGACTTTGGGGACGGCCAGCGCATCAGCAACGGTAAGCGGGTCAAGGGCTATCTGTGTATCTGGACGACGGAGGGCGGCCAGGAGCCGCCGGACAAGGAGGAGAGTATGGGCAAGTACAAAGTGACGCCCAGCATCGGCATCAACATCCGAAGCGGCCCCGGCACCGGTTACGGCAAGGTGGGGGCGTATCCCATGGGCACGGTGGTGGACGTGCTGGAGGCCAGGGACGGCTGGGGCAGGACGGATAAGGGCTGGGTGTCTCTGGCCTATCTGGAGGCCGTGGAGGCTCCACAGCGGGTCACGGACACGGGCCTCACCATCCAAGAGGATATCATCTCTGACTGGCGTCGGAATAGGCCGGGCAGGGATACCAACTCGGGGGCCTATATCACCATCCACGAGACCGGCAACGCGGCCAAGGGCGCCGATGCCGCGGCCCACGGGGCCTATCTGGACAGCGACGCCGGGGAGCGCGATATGGTGAGCTGGCACTACACCGTGGACGACCACGCCATTGTCCAGCATCTGCCCGACTACGAGACGGCCTACCATGCCGGGGACGGCAAGGCCGGGCCGGGCAACACCACCAGCATCGGTATCGAGATCTGCGTCAACGCCGGAGGGGACTTTGAGGCGGCCAAAGCCAACGCGGCTGCCCTGGTGCGCCTGCTCATGGAGGAGCACGGCATCCCGCTGGACAATGTAGTCCAGCACAACCGCTGGAACGGCAAGGACTGTCCCAAGACCATCCGGGCCACCGCCGGGGCCTGGGAGGCGTTCCTGGCGCTCTGCCGGGGAGAGACGGCGAATGTGTCCAAGTTGGACACCGACGTGGACACGCTGGCAGAGGCGGGCATCATCAACAGCCCCGACTACTGGCGGGCCGGGGACTACTCCGCCGCCAACGTCCAGGCGCTCATCGGCAAGATGGCCGACTATGTAAGGGAGGACGATTGATATGGAGCATATCAACGGATTCAAGGCGGCGGTCGCCGCCGTGCTGGGCGGTCTGACGGCCCTGTGGGGCTGGTTTGGCTGGCTGGTGCTTGCCTGGCTGCTCTGTATGGCGCTCGACTACGGCACCGGCACCGCCGCCGCCCTCCGGGCCGGGGAGTGGTCGTCCAAGGTGGCCAGGGACGGCCTGTGGCACAAGCTGGGAGCCGTGGTGGCCGTCCTGGTGGCCGCCATTCTGGACGGGGTGATCGGTTTGATTCTAGCCAACATCCCCGCCCTGGAGATGCCCTTCCAGTATGAGGTATTTGTGAGTGTTCTAGTGCTGGTCTGGTATATCATGACCGAGCTGGGGAGCATTGTGGAGAACATCGGTGCCCTAGGTGCCCCCGTGCCCGCCTGGCTCCGCAAGGCCATCGCCGCCCTGGAGTCCACTGTGGACGGCGCGGGGGACAATCTGGGCGGCGGTGACCAGAGAGAAAGTAAATAGACAAGAAAGAGGACGGCACTTAAATTTAGGTGCCGTCCTTTCCTGATAAGTCGATTCGTCCGTGCTCTTTTTCAAAGTCGGCAATATGGCGGCGAATAAGCCACTCTATTTCCCGGTTTTTGCTACGGCCATTAAAATCGGCAATGTATTCTAACTTGTCAAGGTTGATACGGTTGACCCGAAGTGTATAGCGGGGCAGGTTGTCTTTCATGGCGGCCTCCTGCAAAAAAGCTCTTGACAAGAGTATATGCATTAGGCTAAACTTTGACTTAGATATGACGCACAAATGACGCAATGAAAATTGTGAAAACCGGGCAGGGGCTACCAACTCCTGCCCGGCAAGGAGTTACTCTAACATGTCCAGCACGACGTCCTTTAGGTGCAACAGTGAGAGGCTATACCTGTTGAATGCCATGACCATGCGGAATACCAGTTCCGCATTAGTCGATATGTCCTGGAGGATCTGCACGGGGCCTTGATGCAGAAGGCCGTAGACTACGATATCGTAGCTATAGTATGTGCCGATCTCCGGGGCGTATTTCTTTCGCCTAAACATGAAGTAAGATACGGGCACGACAATCATCCTTTCTCTTTTTCTACGGGATGCGTCATGCGCTGGGGTGGTCCACGACAATGGGGTGGAGGTCCTCTTTTATATCTTACCATATACCGTCCCCTCAGTATATATATGTACTGGGAAACGATATTTTAGACTGTAATGTAGCTATATAAGGGTTAAGCATATATTTCTTGCTCTGAGCATCTCAAAGACATCATATTTTATTGTCCCGTGTAAAGTAATAGAATAAAAAGCTAGGTAAAATATATTGTACCCACCATGCTCATACACCCTGGAGCCGATGATTAATAAGGCCTCCAGGGTTTTTCGTGCCCTGACGCGACGCCGCGGCCTTCGCCACCTACCTAGACAGCGCCGCCGGAGAGCGCGACATGGTGAGCTGGCACTACACCGTGGACGACCACGCCATTGTCCAGCACCTCCCCGAAGTCGTGATGTCCTATCACGCTGAAATCAGGAGCACAAGGAGATATATTATCCTGCCAAGGCTGCAAAAATGCGTGCGGACCGCGCCCAAAATCCAGTAAAATGCAACGAAAAAGATCGGGAAAGGCACAGAAAGCAGAGGGAGGAGAAAGGGTGATCTAATTTATAAGACGTAATATCTTCCGAGGAAGATATAGCGCCTTATAGATAATGAAGGATAAAATAACAACGTCCGTCTCAGAGAAATCTAAGGTCGAAACGGAGTTGAAAGTCAGCCGGCTTTGTCTTCTTTGCCTTGGTGTACCACGCTGTTTCGATGACACTCTTCAGCAGGGCGTTGCGACCGGCAGCATCGGAGGCGTCATAGGCGTCGAGGACGGCCCGGATTTTTGCGGCCAGGGCGGAGGGATCTGCCGTGGCCGCTTCCTGGATGGCGCGCTCGGCCTCCTGCTGGCGGCGCTCCAGATGTGAAATTTTCTCTTTGACGGCGGCCATGCGCTCCCGGAAGGTGGGGATATCATACTCGCCGATCTCCAGTAGCTCATACAGCCGAGTCTTTTGGCCCGATGCTGTGGCGAGCTCTTTTTTTATGGCTGCCAGGGTGGAATCCAGCACCGAGGTGTCACGGGCGGCGCTGGCCTGGCGTTCCATCTCCAGGCGGGCCAAGGTGTCCCGCAGGTAGGAGAGCACCCTGTGTTCCACAAGCTCAAACTTGGCGGAGGCACAACACCCAGGACGGGGACACAGCAGATAGGCCCCGCCTTTCATGGTCATGCGCTGCATATGACCTCCGCAGTTGGTACAGCGCACCAGCCCAGCCAGAGGACTATGCACAGTGCCATCCCGTCTGGATGGGATGTAGCGCCCGGCCATGACGGCCTGCACCTTGTCATAGGTTTCCTGGTCGATGATGGCGGGGTGAATGCCATCCACAATCGTCCAGCTCTCGCGGGGATTGTAGATGGTGATATGCTTGGGGTTCCCCTTGCTTCCCTTGCGGATGTGGGTCTTTTGATCCCACACGATTTTCCCGGCGAAGGTGGGGTTGCGGAGGATGTGGGCCACGCTGTTGCGGGTAAACTCCGAGGCGCGGTGGGGCTTGGCGCCCAGGGAATTGATGTGACGAGCGATGGAGACGCAACCGTAACCCTGGAGATACAAGTCGTACATCATGCGGACAAACTTGGCCTCCGGCTCGTAGATCTCCAGGGTTGGTTTGCGATCCACCGTCACCTTGCGGTAGCCATAGGGGGCATTAGCCACGTAGCAGCCGTCCTGAATCGTCTGCTTCAGACCTCGGCGGAGGCGCTTGTTGATGATCTTGTATTCCCGGCGAGACATGAAGGTCTTGAACTCGGCCATTTCGTCGTCCAGATCATCGGAGAGGTTGTAAGTGTGCTCCGGGGTAATAATCAGTGTATCCGAGTCCCGGAAGGCATCAAGTATGATGCCCTGGTCCTTCATGCGGCCACGGGAGAGCCGGTCCAGATCCATCACCAGCACTGCGTCGTAACGTCCCTCTTCCACGTCTTCCAGCAGGCGGAGCATCTCGGGACGGGCATACAGGCTCTCGCCACTGACCACCTCGTAGTAGGTTTCGATAATGTGGATGTCATTGGCTTTTGCATACTCCGCCAGAGCTTTCCGGTGCTTGGCCAGCACCTCCTCGGTGTCCAGACCCTCCTCCATGCGGCTCTTGCGGAGGTATTGTGCTGCGTCCATTTTTTCAATCCACACCTCCAGCGAGAAAGGTGACAACCAGTCAGCAGAAGTAAGAGATACTACCGAAGTAGGAAAGCCACTTTTCAATGACCTCACCGCTCCGGGCTTCTATTACCTTCATGATATTGCGCAGAACACGGTCCGGAATACGGGAGTTGTTATTACAGAGGTAACACTTGCCCGCCCGGGTGATCCAGATTTTCGTTGCGTTCCCATTTGGGGCTCCCTGGCAGACATGGACGTGAATCGGTTCGAGCGGGTCGTTTTCATTGCTCCAGAAGAACACCCAGTAAGAGCCAACCTTAAAAACTTGAGGCATTCTCCAGCCCTCCCTCCTGCGAGAATTGGAGGATCAGGTGGGCGGTGGACTGAATGACTTCCAGATACCGGTCGAGGTCGGCCTGGGTAAAGCCGAGGATATCCTCCCAGGTATAATCGGGCAGATAACACGACGCATGGTGAAAGCAATCCTTGGTGTCCGGCTTTTCAAGATAGACCTTGACACGCCCGTCCGGGTGCATCTCGGAGTGGACGATCTCTGTGCCGTCGTCCAGAGTCATAAATGGATACATCATACGGAGACCTCCATTATTTATTTCAATCCACACCTCCCGCGAGGGAGGTGACAACAAAAACTTGAGACATTCTCCAGCCCTACCTCGGGCGGCGGGGAAGGGGCATCCGCCATCACTGCGCTCTTTTCAGTTTTTCCATTTCCCGGTTCAGTTTTTTCACCATGGCCTCCAGAGCGTTGATCCTGGTGTCCATGACCTCCATGTCGTCCAGGCGCTCCAGCTTCTCCAGAATGGTCTGTTGCCCCTCGGCCAAAAGGTTGAACCGGGTGGTGACCTCGGTGTCCAGCAACAGCTTCGTCCGTCTGGTGCTTTCGTCCAGGATTTCCTGCTTCTGCTGAGCCAGCAAACCCTTTGTCTCGGACATAATTTCCTGCTTCTGCTGGGCCAGCAAACCCTTTGTCTCGGACATAATGTCCTGCTTCTGATGGGCCAATTTGGCATCCATCAACTGAGCGATTGCCTGTAAATCTTTTTCGTCCAACATACGAATACTCCTTTCTGTCGTGTCCGATTTGGACACATTATACCCTACTGGATACCGCTAAGGACGGCGACGGCTAGGCCGCGACCTCGTAGAAGGAAATCATTCTTCAGGTATTTGGGTTTCTATCTTTTCGTAATATTTCATGAAATCATTATCGTAAGCTCTGAACTCCTCCGTATAAGATGTTAGACTTCCGGAGGGGCTGATTGCTAAATTTGTGAAGCCTTGATACTCTTCATACATGGCATCAATGGTAGTATAACAGGCAATAAGATCCTCCGGCGGATTTTGAAGTGTCTGCATGATATCTGTGACTTCAGACTGATTCGCCTCTATTTCCCGGATAGCATCAAGCGTTGAGGATGCAGAGTAGAGGGCGGCAAGAGAGTCATTAAAATCATCATTGAACCTGCCATTTGTCATAGTATACTCGTCGGTGTCGCTGGAGATTTCTTCGTAGATGGTGTTATACCAGACGGCCTTTGTCAGATTACATAGGCTCTCCGCATCTGCCGCTCCCTTCAACATCGTGCTTCGGGCAAGCCATAAATTCTCGATGTATTGTGACCGCGAATTGCTTCTGGATAAAGTGACAGCCGCCCAGATGCCAACGATAGCAAGGATAATGGCAACGGCAGCAATGATGACTCCGTTCCGAATTTTCTTTTTCTGCTCCGGGGATGTAAGTTTGACTGATGTGACCTCAACAGGTTGTGGCGCTACGGTATCTGCTTCTTCTTGAAATGGATACCCACAGTGTGGACACGCTTTTACTTTGTCAGATATCTCTTTTCCGCATTCAGGACAAACAATAAGCGCCATGTTTATTCTCCTCTCTCTATTTCATACCATGAATAATCAGGTTACACGGCCATTCTGTTTCATGCCCAACTGATCAGCGGGCGGCGGGGCAGAATGACACGTCCGTAGTAGGTCAGCACAGTATCATCGCCGCGGGCGCTGATGAAACGGTCGGCATCATGGCGGGCCCGGTTGAGGGAGAGTAGCCGGACATTGCCCGCGTCGTCCTTGTAATACTGCTTGCACAGCATATCGCCGTCCACGTAAAAGATGCCAACATCCCCATTCTCCAGAGGCTCCCGGTTGACATAGACGATAGAGCCGTCCATGATATAGGGCTCCATAGAGTCGCCGTCGATCTTCACCGCAAAGTCGGCGTTGCGCGGGGCCTCATTACTGATCTCGATATAATCAAAATCCTCGCCAGCAGCGGGAGAGGCCATGCCGGCAGCGGCGGGAGTATAATAAAGCGGAATGATGCGGGTGCTCTGGGGCTCTGCCTCGCCAGTCTCTCGGCGGCGGCGCTCCTCCGCCATGCGCTTCTGTTCCTCCGTAATCACAATTTTAGTCATGTTCCGCCCATGGCGGTCCAGGCCCTCGTAGTCCTTTGCTATTTTCTTCGCCTCGTCCGACAGCTCGGGCAGGGCGGTTTTTATTTTTAACGTGGTAGTTACTGGCTCAGAATCCCTAGGAGAGTATAGATCAATAATAGAGATTCCAAGGACAGTACATATCTTGGGAACCATATCAACATCGGGTGAATTATTCCCGCGAGTCCAATTATTCACAGTTCCCTTACTGATGTTTAACTTATCAGCAAGTTGTACCTGAGTGACTCCTGCGTTTTTCATGGCATCTATCAGATTTAGTCGAATCCGCTCTCGTAAAGAGATCTCGTTATCAGTATCCATGGGGTCACCTTCCTTTGTGGTCATCGTAGCACATAAGGAAATAAAAGTCAAGAATTTCGTGATTTAAGGTTGACAGTAGCGAAATATTGTGATAGTATGCGGATAGGTCAAGAAAATCGCTACTTTCTGGGGGGTGACACAAATGAATATTGCTGGGGCAATCCAAGAGTATCTTATTGCGAATAAGATAAAGCAATCGACTATCTCGGAAAAATGCGGATGGTCTAAGCAAAAAACCAGCGTCATTGTCCGGGGACAACAGAAAATGACTGCTGAGGAAATGGCGGCCATCTGTGAGGCTCTGGGGGTTCCATACGATTATTTTTATCGTCGGGCTGACAACCAGCCGGGCGCGTGAAGGAAGGTGAAACCCTTGAACTGGCTGTATCGGCTAATGGATAAAGTTTTCGATCCACCGCCCAAGGGAACCGACAAGGCCGGCATAGTGCTCTACTACAAGTCCCAGGATGAAGGTTATAAGCGGTACAAGCACCTGTGCTATCGAAACCTGATTCTGGAATCTCTGCTGGCGTTTCTGTTCGGTCTGCTTGTCTCGTTCCTGCTCAAATTCTAAAAGTGCATCTTGCCCGGCGCTTGTGATGATCCAGGTTTCCGGAATCGGGAACCCATCAATGGGGCCAACTGTCCTGCTGGCGTAATGATGGACTTTTATAAGCCCGGAATTGCTCAGCAGATTGAACCTATCCTGTTCCTCGGGGGAGGGGGTATAGGGCTCTAAATACTTGCGGAGCTCCAAGTAATTCAATTCAGACAGCATATAATCTTCCCTCCCGTCACCCACATTCTACCACGGCGGGGGAGGGAGGACAAGTACCAGCCGGGCCGACGACCAGCCGGGCGCGTGAGAAAGCCCCGCCTCTGACGGGGCGGGGCACGAAAGGAGGTGAGCAGATGAACCGCATTTTAGACTGGATGGCAGTCAAGTTTGGACACATGGACATTCCCATCAAGGAAGAAGAATGGGAGACCTTCCCCAAAACAAGGAAGGGGAAGTTCTCCCTGCTGGTGATCCAGTGTGTGCTGGCGGTAATCACGAGCCTGATAACCATGCGGTTACTTTCAGTGTGAGAACCGTGGTCAGTATGGAAACCGCAATCGGAGTAGCGATGGAGCGAAGTAGGAAGGAGATAGCTTTAGAAAGGGCTGTCTGCCACATATGCCAACCATCATGAGTGACCATTATCTCTCTATTAAGAGGCCCCGTTATCTCGATTGCTCCCATGCGCTCCAAATATTCCAAGATGGAATCAAAGGAATCTTTGCTTCTCGCCAGACTCTCTCGCCGGCATGGAGCAGTAACTTCGTGTAAAGTGGTCATCGTCAGGTCATCTCTGTTCAATATGACTGATCCGTCTTCGGTCATTTGAACTCGCTTTAATCGATGCAACATCCAGAACGCTTGTATAGTCATGTAACCGTCTCCTTTCGCCCATATTCTACCACGGCGGGGAAGGGAGGACAAGTACCGGCCGGGCCGACGACCAGCCGGGCGCGTGAAAGGAGGTGAGCGGGGTGGAGGTCATAATCAATGCCACCGCAAACGAGATCGCTGACCTCGTACTTGCACTACAAGGCCAGCGAAAAGTTGATAGAGGCATCTATGGGAACGAGCATTGCCAAATTGATATCATTCGAGAATCTGTTCGGCAAGCCATTGGTGGTATTGCTGGAGCAAGGCCAGAGACATAGTCGCAACTGTGCTGGTTAAAACTCGGTACTGATCGGCAGTAAAGAACTCGCTCGGCTCCTTCAATTCTTGCGATGCCATTGCGGTTAGATCATAGGTAAATTTATCAATATCGAGACTTTGCTTAAATGCAACAAACGGTGGAATTTTCATAGTTTCACCTCCCCTCTCCGCCCATATTCTACCACGGCGGGGGAGGGAGGACAAGCACCAGCCGGGCCGACGACCAGCCGGGCGTGTGAGAAAGCCCCGCCCCTGACGGGGCGGGGCAGGAAAGGAGGTGAGTGGGGTGGAATGTAACAAGATAAAAGAAACGCTCGAAAAGCAGTTGCAGCTACTTTCCGAGCGTTCTACGGAAACAGAGGATAACAGGGAGCTAGTTGCCTTAACGAATGCTATGGTGACAGTCACTCATGTACTCGCCCAACAGTGAACAGGATATAGGCTATTCCGTCTTCGGGGTATGTCCCATTAGCAACGTTGAGAAGAATCCATTTCCCAGAATGAAGAAGCTCGTTTACTTTTTTATGGTCCTTTAGGGTATCAACTTCTTTGACATCTGTTATGTTCATGGTTTCACCTCCCTTCTACCGCCCATATTCTACCACGGCGGAGGAGGGAGGACAAGTACCGGCTGGGCCGACGACCAGCCGGGCGCGTGAGAAAGCCCCGCCCCTGACGGGGCGGGGCACGAAAGGAGGTGAGCGGGGTGAAGATCATCATCGAAGCTGATTCGAAAGAAATCGCCGCTCTTGTAAGCGAGTTACAGGAACGGCGAAGATGGGAGCTATTTGAAAACCCTGTCATATATCGCGGGTTGTCTGAGCAAGGGGTAGCTGGAGTCTTCGGTTGTCAAAATACCGGCTCCAAAGGCAGCCTGATTGAGAATCACGGCGGCGGGGCCGGTTAGATGCAGTCTTGCGTCGATAGGCTGCTGTGCTCCTGCTGTGCGCTCGTGATAGATGGATAGATAGCGTTCAACATCCTCGGAAAGAGATCTGGAGCATTCCTCCACACGGTTGATATTAGTAGGTGCATTGTGGAACGTCCAAGTGAAGTTATGGATAAGGAATCTGCTATTAGGGACAGCACGACGAATATCTGCACCCAAGAATGGAATCAATGCAATGGACTCGATGGCTCCCATGTTAATAACTGTTGTTGGAAGCGGGAAAGACCGTAAATAGTTATACATAGTAAATCCGGAGTTCAGATCGCCACCTTCACTGGACATCAGAATTTCTATTCCTTTCAGTCCCTGTGTGTTCATTGCGTTTAAGAGCATATTCCGAAACATTTCCGCAGTGGAGACATTGATAGGGCCAAAAAAATGGATTTGTTGTACGAAATTCATGTTTTCACCTCCCTTCTATCGGCTACATTCTACCACAGCAAGGAAGGGAGGACAACAAAAAGTGCCCCGCCCAGTGAATTACCACTAGACAGGGCATGACACCTAGACTTCAACAGCCTCAATGTCTTCGTAGTCAACACTAAAAGGCAAATTAGGAGAACTTGCCTGCAATCCAACCCAAGCGAGAGAACTGTCTGCATCGGGCTCGAATAATGTAAGTGTGACAAATTTCATTCCGTCATATTGCATCTCATTTATCTTGAGTGCAAGCTCGTCAACGGGAATTGTGATTTGATCCATGAAATCACCTCCCTTCTCCGCCCACATTCTACCACGGTAGCGGAGGGAGGACAAGGGCCAACGGCCAGCTCGGCGGATGAAAAATTGAGAAAAAAGCAATATGAGTCTGGTCCATCCGATCCGGCGGGTATAGGACAGCCTAAGCCTTGAATAGGGTCTGAAAGGAGGTGGAGCACCATGGGAAAGCGGAAAAATAATCCGGCCAGTACATACACGAGCGGCGCGCAGATGGAGCTGGAGATGGACATTGAGCCTGTTGGGGAGCTGGTGGTCACCGTCGAATCCTTCGACGAGCAGATCGGAAACATGCTGCTCCACACCAATATGACCCGGCGGAAGGGCCTGCACTGGATTACCGACCGGAAGGGCGAGCGCGTCCTGGTGGACGAGTCCGCCGTGATGGACAGCGGCCCCAGGTACGGAACCACCCTATGCTACACACCGCACCCGGCCGTGGAGCCCACCGCGGAGGAGAGGGCGGCCAACCTGGCCCAAATCAAGCGTGTAGCGGCCCAGGTCATGGTGGACATGGGCATCTGGTAAACACAGCGGGCCACGCCGGCCCGCCGGAGTACACAAAGGAGGATTTCAAATGCAACGCACCAGAAACGAGCGCCGCCTGCGGCGCAAGAGCATCATTGAAGGGCTCACCATGCTGTCTATCCTGTTCGTGTCACCCTGGGCCGTCCAGGGGCTGGTGGAGGTGATTTTGTGAACCGGGTGATCAACGCCCAGCGGTATGGCAAGGGCTGGCGTGTGGAGGCTGTGACCCCATCAGGCGAGCGCGTGGTCGTGTTTGTCTGTGGCCCTCTCCACACCGCCATGGAGCAGGCTATGCGGGCAGAGACTGACCTTGAGTAAGGAAGGGGAAGCCATGGGAAAGGTTTGTCTCGTATTGAGCATGCAGGACTATAACACCATCACGGAGGCCCTGCTGGAAAGCGCCCTGGACTGGGAGCATGCGGCGGACGAGCTGGGGCGTCTGCACCAGTTTTGCGCCCGGACGGGAGACCCGGCCTACGGGGCCAAGCTGTCCCGGCTGGACCGGGAGCAGTGCCGCCATAGGCGTCTCGCCCGGCGCAGGCGGGCCGTGCTGGAACGCCTGCAAAGACAGAAGGAGGCAGCATCATGCTGATGGAACTGGATTATGAGACCGTGTCGGCGCTGGAGTCGGCGCTGATCGTGGCAGAGGACAGCAAGATGCGAGATGCCCAGGACTGGGCTGAAATGGCCGACAACCAGGGAACCCAAGAACGGCGCCAGGCGGTGGAAAATCTGGCGGCGTTTTGCCGGGGACAGGCTAATCGCTACCGTAAGGCCATGGATGCCCTACAGAGGGCAAAAAAAGGCCCCAGTCGCTCGGACACAGCGACCAGGGCCTAACATGAAGACACCTGTATTATAGCACACAATTTTGAGTTGCACAAGGGGGTGGTGCGCCGAATGAACCAGGGAAACGAACAGCCGGGGTTTTGGGCCCTGATCCCCGCCTCAGTGCGGTACGACAAGGAGCTGCCGCCAAACGCCAAGCTGCTGTATGGCGAGGTGACTGCCCTGTCGGACAAGCTGGGATACTGCTACGCCCAGAACAGCTACTTTTCCGACCTCTTCGGGCTATCCGAGCGCAGCGTGACCCGCCTGCTGTCCACACTGGTGGACCGCGGCTATCTGCGGGTTGACGTGGTACGGGACACGGCCACGCAGGAGGTCCTAGAGCGGCGGATTTATGCCATCTACAACACTGAGGGGGCAGGGCCCCCCCCTCCTGACAAAAATGTCGGGACCCCTCCTGACAATTTTGTCACCATCCCTCCCGACAAAAATGTCGGAGAGATCAATACAAGATCTGATCGTATACCCCCTATAGTCCCCCAAGGGGGACCGCCCAAAAAGAAAAAGGCCAAGAGCGTCCCCGTCTGGAAGCCGGAGCGGTTTGAAAAGTTCTGGGCGTACTATCCCCGGCATGAAGACCGGGTGAGTGCCGTCCGAGAATGGGACAGGCTCAAGCCAGGGGACGAGTTGATCGACGCCATTGCCCGGGCGCTGCTGTGGCAGACCAAGGACCCGGATTGGCCGGTACCCTACGCCTGCCGTTACCTGCGCAACCAGCGGTGGACGGACGAGCCATCCAGACCCAGGGCGCAGGGCCGACCGGCAGCCCAGCAGATGACGGGCTGGCACATGGCGATCGTTGACGGAGAGGAGGTGCTGGTGCCAGATGAATCCGGCTGATCTGACCTGGGACCCGGCGGCGGAGCAGAGTGTGCTGGGCTCCATCCTGCTGTCCCCCGCCTGCCTGCCCACAGTAGAGCGGTCACTGCGGCCCGCCGACTTCCGCCTGGCCTCTGACCGGGCCGTCTATGAAGCCGTGCTGTCCCTGGAGCGGGCGGGCGGCTCTGTCGACCCAGTAACTGTCCTTGATCAGACTGCCAAGATGGGCGCACCAGTATCCCGGGAGTATCTCTTTGGCTTGATGGAGCTGGCTGCCACGGCGGCCAACGTGGAGGAGCACGTCCGCATCGTCCGGGAAGATGTTCTCCGCTCCGGCCTGATGGAGCTGGCCGAGACCGTACATAGCCGGGTGACCAACCGGACGCCGGTGGCGGAGGCGCTGGCCCAGGCCCGCCAGACGCTGGACAAGCTGGAGCGTCAGGGCAGCGCTGGGAGGCTGGCCACCCCGACGGACATCCTGACCGCCTTCTACCGTCAACGGGAGGCGGTGGAAAGCGGGGACGGCAAGGCATACGTCTGCACCGGCTACATGGCCCTGGACAGCCTGCTGGGCGGCGGGCTGATCAACAGCGGGCTCTATCTGCTGGCCGCGCGCCCAGGTATGGGGAAGACCACCCTGGCGCTGAACATCGCCGACCGCGTGGCCAAGGCCGACCCGGTGCTCTTTATCTCGCTGGAGATGGACAGCGATCAGTTAGCTGCCAAGCGCATCTCCCGCCTGACTGGCATCCCATCCGAGCGACTGCTTATGCAGCCGTTGACCGATGCAGAGGCCGCCCAAACGGCACAGGCGGCCAGCCAGCTCTCCACACTCTCCCTGTACTCAAACGAGGCCCCCACCATGACGGTGGACGATATCGGCACGCTGGCCCGGAGCATCGGCGGCCTGCGGCTGGTGGTGGTGGACTATTTCGGCAAGATCGCGCCGCCGGCAGAGCTCCGGCGGGCAGGCCGGTATGAATACACCACAGAGATCTCGGGTGCCCTGAAGAACCTGGCCCGGGCTCTGAAAATTCCGGTGCTGGTGCTGTGCCAGCTTAACCGGGAGCTGGAAAGCCGTCAGGACAAGCACCCCCAGCTTTCCGACCTGCGGGACACGGGGGCGCTGGAGCAGGACGCCGACGGGGTAATCTTCCTCTACCGGGAAGACTACTACGCCGACCCAGGCACGGTAGACCCCAACGTGCCCTCCATGTTGGAGGTCAACCTGGCCAAGAACCGGCACGGTTCTGTGGGCCGGTGCAATATGGCTTTCTCTATGGCGTCCAGCCGGGTTACTGCGCTCGCCAACCGGCCGACGAAGGCCGAGGAAGGGCCGAAACAAATGACTTTGCGGAAATGGAGGCAGCCCTATGGGAAGCGGACGGCGGCTGGAGCTGATTGAGGCGGAGTGCCGCCGGCATGCCGCCCTGGCACGGGTGGACGCGACCCGCCGGGCCGAGCATGAGGAGGTGGCGGAGGCCCTGGCGTGGGCGCTTCGCTGTCTCGGGAAGGAGGAGCCCATATGCGTATCGGTGAGGCTTACACCTTTGTCCCCGCCGCCTTCGGCGCGGAAATTGGGGGCAAGGACACAAAAACCATCCCCCGGCGGGTGACCGGGCATATTGAGTACATCAACCGGGCCCACCGCTACTTCCCCGTCCGGGTGGACACCGGGCGGGGAATCCTGCGGGAGAGCTTCAAATTCTAAACTGGAAGGACGATAAACGTGAAGACAATCGCCATTGTAAACCTGAAGGGCGGCGTCGGAAAGACCGTTACCGCCGTCAATGTGGCCGCCATCCTGGCCACCGAGTACGGACAGCGGGTGCTGCTCATTGACGCAGACCCCCAGGCAAACGCCACCCAGTCCCTGCTCCCGCCAGGGGAATATAACACCTTGGCCGGGCTGCTGACCATCCCGGACGTCTACTACGACGACCTGCTGTATCACAGCAGCATCCGGGGCCTGGACGTATTGCCGGCCGACGACGAGCTGCGCAACCTGGACGTGGATCTGCTCCAGGGGGAGCGGCCCAACCTGCGGGCCATCCGTGACCTGCGGGACGCGGTGGCGGAGGATGACGCCTACGACTGCATCGTGATTGACTGCCCACCCGCGCTGTCCCCAGCCTGCGCGGCGGCCATCGCCGCCTCTACCGACGTGGTCATCCCCATCAAAGTAGACGCTTACTCGGTCCGAGGCATGAATGAGCTGACAGCCCAGATTGACCGCCTGCGGAGCATCTACCCGGACGTGCATGTGGCGGGCTGCCTGCCCACAATGTGGTACCGCTCGGACACGGTGGAGCAGGGGGAGCGGCTGCTCCAGGAGCAGGCCCCGGTCCATGTCTTTGCCAGCCACATCCGGCGCAGCCCCAAGGTGGACGAGTCCACCTGGACGGGGGAGCCGGTGGTGAGCTGGTCGCCCCGCTCCGCGGCGGCCCAGGATTACCGGGCCTTTGTAGCGGAGTTCCTGGGAGAGGAGGCCAAGTGATGGGCAAGTTTGACATCACAGCCGCATTCCAGGCCGCGGTGGGCGCCGCCGGAAATGTGTCCAAGTCGGACACATCGAGGGAGGCCATCGAGTACATCGGCCTGGACAAATTGGAGGCTGACCCGGGCAATTTTTACAGCCTGACCGGCCTGGAGGACCTGGCGGCCAACATTGAGCTTTGCGGGCTCCAGCAGCCCATCCGGGTAAGGCCGACGGAGGACGGGCGGTATGTCATCGTCTCCGGTCACCGGCGATGGTCGGCACTCAAACTCCTGCGCGGCACAGAGGGGAGCGGGGACCGATGGGCCAGCATCCCCTGCATCGTGGAGCGGGACGAGGCATCACAGGAGCTCCGGGAGCTGCGGCTGATCCTGGCCAACAGCTCCACCCGGGTGCTCTCCCCGGCGGAGGTGTCCAAACAGGCCCAGCGGGTGGAGTTGCTGCTCTACCAGCTCAAGGAGCAGGGCTATGAGTTTCCCGGCCGAATGCGCGACCAGGTGGCGGCGGCCTGCCAGGTGTCCGCCCCCAAGCTGGCCCGGCTCAAGGTCATCCGGGAGAGGCTGATACCCGCGTACCTGGAGGTATTCGACCGGAACAAGCTCCCGGAGCAGACGGCCTACGTCCTGGCACGGATGGAGACTGCTCTCCAGGAGCGGCTGGCGAATATGCTGCCGAACCTGCCCACCGGGAGCCGGGCGGAAGAACTGCTAGAGTTGGCCAAGGCCGGTACAGACTGGCGGCCAGCCTTCTCCTGCCCCGACGGCAGCCCCTGCAAGCGGGGAGACGCGTTCCTCCGGCATGATTTGGACTGCTTCTACGGCGAATTGTGCAAGGGCGAAACCTGCTGCCTGGACTGCGAGAGGGCCAAGGCCAGCAGCTATGCCTGCGAGCGCATGTGCGCCAAGGCCAAGGCCGCCCGGAAGGTGCAGCGGGACGAGGCAGAGGCCAGGGAAGCCAAACGCGAAGCGGAGATCCAGGCGGAAATCCGGAAGAATGTGCAGCTCCGGGCCCAGAGGCTTGCCGTAGCCGCCGGCGCCGCTGGGTTGGACAATGAAGCATCCATCCGCATCTCGGATTATGGCCAGAGCCTGACAGCCAAGAAACTGCGGGAATGGGCCGCAGGCCACTTTGACCAGGATGATAGGCTGTATCCCAGTACCCTTAACGCTAGGGACTTCAGCGACCCGGTCCGACTGGCCAAGGATCTGGGGTGTTCCACAGACTATCTGCTGGGTGTTACGGACGAGCTGACCGGCCCGTCGGCGGCCTCTACATCCGCAGCGAAGCAGGCCCTGGAAACTGCGCCGGACAGCGGCGATGACGACGGCCCCTGGCATTGGTGGCCGGAGCAGCCGCAGGAGAGCGGCCTGTACTGGTGCATCACGGGCCCTATGTCCCAAGGTGGGAGTCTCTACTGGTGGAGTGCTGAGAAGGAGAGATGGGAGCACGCGGCCATGGCCTTCCCTCTATCGCCTACCGTGACGATTTGGATGCGATGCCCGCAGCTCCCTGCGAGCATGGATTGGCAAAGACAGGAGGATCCAGATGGCAAAGAATAAAAAATCACACCGCCGCCCCGGGCCGGGTAAGCCCCAGGGCGCGACCTATGCCCAGGTGCTGGCCCACAAGGCGGCCGTCCGGCGGGGGCTGGAGCAGGCTGCCCGGGATGCCACAGTACAGGTAGAGGCGGATACCCATACCCAGCGGGCCATGTGGCTGATGGTGTGCTCCATCGCCGACGCCTACGGCTTCGGGCCAAAACAGATGCAAAAGTTTTTCTCCGCGCTCCAGGACAACACGGACGAGCTGGAGCGGATGCGGGCTGAGGTGGACGAGGAATACGCCTTTGAAAAGCTCCGCCAGAAGGCCCAGGCTGTTACCGGCATGGAGGTGCATTACCTCTACGAGCAGGAGGCTCTGCTGGCAGAGATGCGGGCGGCGAAGGAGGGGGTGTCAGCCCATGAGTAAGCGGATAATCCAAACCACAACCAGCGGCGAGTGGGGTATCCCCGGTGTGGATCTGGCCTCCCTGCCCCCCAGGGTGTACGGGGCGCTCTGCAAACTCAAGGACATGGAGGCGCTGCTGGAGGTCATCAACTCTCCAACCGCTCGGGCGTGGGAGCGGGACGACGCCATCGAGCAGTTAATCCGTATGGGCAAGTAAAGAGCCGATGGGGGATTGAAGAAAATGAAAGTACCTACGGAATTTGAGGGCGTTTTTCGGGACATCGAGCTGACGGAGCGAGTAATCGGTAATGCCCTCCAGACCAGCAACGAGTCGCTGGCACCATCGGCCAGCCGCCCGCCGGAGGTATCGCCATGAGACACCAATATACCCGTGCAGAGATTGAGCATCTCACCAAAGAGCACCCAGTCTGGATTGAGGGCGTGGGGCTGAGGCAGCTCCAGTGGGGCGGCTGGGAGATCGCCACTCACATCCACAACGAGCGGCTGTGCCTCAAGCATGAGCCAGACAGCCGGGGCCTGCTGCTCTCTCTGTATGGTCAAGTTTGGGTGGCCTTTGATGAACCGCCAGAGGAGTAGCAAAAAAACCGCCCCCGAAGGGGCGGTGAAAGATCTATTCTGCTGGTTCAGGAGGGCACTTGAGCGTCCAGCCGAAGTAACTCATGGCGGGGGTTTTTCGCTTTCCGCACATAGTGAGTGCGATTGCCCGAAAGCCGGAAGCAATCTGGTGGGCTGAGCGGTCTCCTTCTGGTTTCTCAAAGAGGGCGGTATTCTCCCGCGCCCAGAGGATCAGGTTGCGAACTGTGATCTCGTTCCCGCACGGATCCACAAGAGTCCAGATCTTGGCCTCCTGGTTCGTCTCAAAACGGCCGGCAATAGGGGATTGCTGGGCCATAGCCGTGCCGAGCGCGAGATTGGCGGTCTGCCCGGCCGCAGAGAGCCTGGCCCTGGATTCATCGTTCCAGTGGTTTGAGATTCCGGCGTGTGTTACCTTCTTCCACCCGGCGGAGCACTCTTTAGAGCATGTGACGGTATTGGTACTGGCAGGAGAGGCGAACAGCTTGCCGCAAATGGGGCAGACCTTCCAATTCCGCCCCGCGTACTTCGGCGCGCAGTCGGGGCAGAACTGAGGCGTCGGGGTACCATCCAGGGTGATCGGGAAATAGCGCCCGCAGCCTGGGCAGCGGGCATTCTGTTTCTTCCCCAAACAGCCGCAGGATTTGACCCGATTATATTTCAGGCCGGAGGAGCTAAGGAGAAAGACAGACCCGCAATCGCATTTGCAGAGCCACATGACGAAACCCGCGTATCGCTGTTTCATCATTTTGACGCCCACCAGCCGCCCGCTGCGTTTCCCACGCAGGTCAACAAGCTTTGCGTGTCCGCAGGATTTAGTCATGCCGGATAGAAGGTGTGGGCGGGAGACATAGACTAGCTTGCCACAGGAGCATTGGCAAGCCCACACGACGGATGCCCCGGAGCGTTGTTCCGTGGGATACAACGCTGTGAGTTCGCCAAAGGTCTGATTCTTGAGATCTTCTTTTGGCAAAGCACCCCGCTTTCGACTTTTGCCTTGTCCGCAGATTGTCAAAGTGATCCCTCCCTAAATGAGTTTATGGGGATCGATCTCCAGCACGTCCGCCAGCGCGAGCAGGTTCTTGGCGGTGAGGTTTCCGGCCTCGGATTCTCCCAGTTCAACCCGCTGGATTTGGCGGATATTGACGCCGGATGCCTCCGACAACTCCTTTATGCTGAGCCCGGCCCCCCGGCGGTACCACTCCAGATTGGTGATGGGGTTGTTATGGCAGTCGCGCCCATAGTTGACCAGGGAGCAGACGGTGCAGTCACCGTCTGCCCGCTGGCAGTCTCCATACTTACGCCTCATAGCCCGCCTCCAGAGCCTCACGGACCGCTTGGACCATATCGGCGTACTCATACTCGTGCTGGTTGTAGTCGGGGCCAAGCTCCAGGCCCTGGCGGGCAATGACGTCGGCGACGGCGTCCGCTCCGTACCGCTCCCGCAGCTCGTCTAGCTGATCCTCCCAGCGGCCGGCCATCTCCAGGTACTCCGCCCACCACTGGTAATCCTCCTCGGAGATGCTGTACTGGTTGTCGCCGGGGATGGACTTGATGTAGTCGCCCACGGCTCCACTGTTGCCAATCAGGTCGTCGGCCATATCCTCCGGGCTGCTGGGGTGGTAGAAGTGGAGCTCCCGCTCCTCGCCGGTCTCGTTGATGATGAATTTCATGACATTTACTCCTTTCACAATTAAGCGTACTTGACACAAATGGAGTTGAGAGTTTCGCGGCTGCCAGTCCAAGCCTTGTTGTCACGATCCCAAACCAGACCGAACTCGCGCATCATGCTACGCACGGGGTAGGTATTGCCGGTGACGGTCAGGGCGTCCATGTCGATGTCCACCAGGACGGGGTGCATCAAGGTTCCGCCAACCTGGACATTGCGCACGAGGCCGGAGAACACACGGGCGGCGTCCTTCGCGGACTTCCAGGCGCGGCGCAGGCACTCGCCGAAGCTGAGAGAGGTGACCCACTTGAGGGACATCTTGCGCAGATTCCAAGCGGCTTTCATGATCTCAGAGAGATTATACTTTTTCATATTAGTTACCTCCTGGGGGTGTCCCTCTCGATGATTTTATTATACGCTAATATTAGCGTAATGTCAACAGGAAAATGCTAATATTAGCGTAAATTTTTGAGGAAGGAATGCAGACATGAAAAACAGCGAATTGGTGCCGGTGATGCTGGTACGGGTGCCGGACATGCCGGCGGAAACGAGGGCCAGACTAAAGGCTGAGATTGAGTTGTCCATCTATGATGGTGTGCTTCTGCTGGACGAGTCTCTGCCCTATGAGGTGGTCGAACTGCCTCTGCCGCGGGACTCCCCGGTAGAGCTCCTGGAGCCGGAATCCGGGCCACCCAAGGAGCCCCACGGCCGGAATGCAGCGGAGAAGCGGGAGATCCTGGACCGCCTCTATGCCTACCGCAAAAGCGCGGGGCTGGGCTGTTTTGAGCCGCTGGCCGAGGCTTGCGGCAAAGGGATTACACCGGATCTGCTCCGCCGCCTCTACAGCGGGGACGAGGTGGTGCCCATCCAGGTGTGGCGTCAGGTCGGCGCCGGCCTGGGCAAACTGGGTGTGTCCAAGTTGGACACAAATGGGGGATAAGCATGGGAGACTGCGTCCGTATCGAGGAGTACCGGTGCACCTGTGCTAATTGCTACTGGCACGATGACGCCATGTGGGCGTGCAAGCGCCCGGGAGGCTGGTGGTGGGATAATCGGTATCATCGCTGCGCCGCCTTCCGGTGGCGGAACAGCCCGCCGGGGAGAAGGAAAGGAGAAACTCAACATGAAAAATAAGGACCTGCGGAGATTGCGCTGTCTGGTGACGGCGCAGACCTTGTGGCACCTGGAGCGGCTGGCCCAGATGGACGGGTGCGGCGACGTGGGCCGCATGGTAGACAAGTTGACCCGGGACAAGATGCTGGCCCTCCGCCAGTCTGTCGTCGGGCCATGGGCGGCCCACCATGTGGCCCGAGCTAAGAGGGTGGATTGATGGCAAAGCGGCTCAAGACCATCACGGCGGGGCGCCTGGTGGTCGTTGGGTGCTACACCATCCCAACACCCCGCAGCACAGAGCGGGAAAGAAAAGCACTGCGTGAGATCTCTAGCGCAGCCCAGATGACGATTAACGCCAACCGCTCCTGGCAACGGCTGGAGCTGCTGCTGGCCGCCAACTTCGGGCGGAGAGATCTCCACGTGGTGCTCACCTATGACGACGAGCACCTTCCGGCCAACCGGCAAGAGGCGGTGAAGCGGGTGCGCAAGATGCTGCCCCAGCTCCGGGCTGTGCGGAAGTCCAGAGGGCAGGAACTCAAGTACATATATGTGACGGAGCAGCTCAGCTCCGAGGGCGGGCGGCTCCACCACCACTTGATAATCAACGGAACCGGGGCGGATCTGGATGTGCTCCGCTCCCTTTGGCCTTATGGTGAGGTGGAGCTGGAGACCCTGGACACATGGCAGGGCTACGAGGCCCTGGCCAAGTACCTGACCAAGGAGCCCAGGGAGCTGGGTAAGCCGGAGGTGGGGGCGCGGAACTGGGCGGCCTCCCTTGGGCTGAAAAAGCCGAAGGTGGAGAGTGAAATCGTCAAGGATAACCTGACGGTGGCCGCGCCGCCCGGAGCAGTCATCCTCAGCGCACCGCCACCCGTGCGAAACGAGTTTGGCGAGTTTGTCATGCTGAAATACTATTTACCAATAAGGAAGAAGGAGGAGAAGAAAGGAACCAGGCCACCGCGCAGGCGGAAAAGAAAATAGCCCTCGCGTCTTTATTCGGTCTGGAAACCAGGGGTAACAAGTCCACAGGGAGGGAGAAAGTGCATGGAAAAGTTGCAAAACAGAGGCGAGTGTGGTAAACTAATCGTGAAGGACGGATGGGTTATCTGTCCCAAGTGCAAGACGATGAAACTCCTGCGGCTGCCGCCGGACGGCAAAGTGAAAGCCTATGTCTATTGCCGGCACTGCAAGCAGGAACGATATCTGGATATCGATTTGAGCCTGAGCCAATGAGCCTGAGCCACATGGTCCGCATGATGCGGCCCGTGTCGGTTCAGGCTTTTTGTTTTGTCCGGAGGTGTGTGCTGTGCTGCTGAAACTCTGTGCCAAATGCGGGGCGGCGACGCCCAACCACAACGCCATCTGTGACCGGTGCGCGGAGCGCTTGCCAGCGATGCAGCGGGAGCGACATGCAGGCTATGACAAGCACCGCGACCCGGCCAAGGTGGCTTTCTACCGCTCGGCGGCCTGGCGGGCCCTGCGTCGCCGGAAGCTGGAGTCCATCGGCTACCGGTGCGAGGAGTGTGTGCGGGAGTGGCAGGCCGGGCTTCGGCGCGAGGAGGACATCGAGCTTGCCACGGAGGTGCACCACATCGAGCCCATTGAGGTCAACTGGGCCCGGCGGCTGGACATCACCAACCTCAAGGGCGACTGCAAGGCCCACCACAGCGCCGAAGAGAGCCATCACAAGCAGCCCAGGGGCCAGTCTCTTATACACATCTCCGAGCCCACGCGACTACGCTGCA
>ERZ1694700.76-NODE-76-length-18223-cov-9.875385_pt1 | contig 18223 bp, 9 predicted proteins | sample MGYA00581722_ERZ1694700 | MGnify/ENA primary metagenome ERZ1694700 (study PRJEB42213, sample SAMN07424542) | human gut metagenome | biome: ENVO:00009003; feature: ENVO:2100002; material: ENVO:00002003 | host: Homo sapiens | place: USA | collected 2014 ...
GATGCAGCGTAGTCTCGTGGGCTCGGAGATGTGTATAAGAGACAGGTATATGATTGATATAGTGCAGGAATATCATATGTGGGCGTATGCCATATTGTTTCTGCTGATTGTGGCCATTATTGTGGTTTCCATACTGCCGGCCGTGGTAGAAGTGCTGCGTGCAAGACTGAAACAACGAAAACAAAAATAAATTAATATACTTAGTACATTTATCCATTATGAAGAATTCTTTTTTTAGCCGGTTCACACCGAAAGAACCGAAATTCTTTCCTTTGCTGAAGCAATTGTCTGAGATTTTATTGTCCTCGTCGGCTCTGTTGATAGAAATATTGGGCCATGACTCGCCTGAGAAGAGGGCGGAAGATTATAAACGAATCAAAGATTTGGAGCGTGAGGGCGATAAGCTGACCAATCTGATTCTGGATGAACTGGGCACTACTTTCATTACTCCTTTTGACCGGGAGGATATCCATGACCTGGCTTCGGGCATGGATGATGTGATTGATGGAATAAACAGCTGTGCCAAGCGTATCACTATCTATAATCCGCATCCTATTTCGGACAAGGGGAAAGAGCTGGGACATATGGTTCAACAAGAAGCGGCCCTCATCGGCCAGGCCATGGATGAACTGGAGGCATTCCGCAAGAGTCCGGATAAGCTGCGCGCATATTGCAACCAGATGCATGACATAGAAAACCGGGCAGATGATATTTATGAATTTTTCATCACCAGGCTTTTTGAAGAAGAGAAGGACTGCATTGAACTCATCAAAATCAAGGAGATTATGTATGAGTTGGAAAAAACGACGGACGCAGCCGAACACGTGGGCAAGATTTTGAGGAGCCTGATTGTGAAATACGCATAAACGAACGGACGCATGGAACTATTAGTGATTATCATTGTACTGGCTCTGATATTCGATTATATCAATGGTTTTCATGATGCGGCCAATTCTATTGCCACCATTGTGTCTACCAAAGTGCTTACACCGTTTCAGGCGGTGATATGGGCGGCTTTCTTCAATTTTGTGGCCTTTTTCATCGCCAAGTGTGTCATCGGCGGTTTCGGCATTGCCAACACCGTATCGAAAACGGTGATGGAGCCTTACATAACTTTGCCTATCATTCTGGCCGGCGTGATTGCGGCCATTGCCTGGAATCTGTTCACTTGGTGGAAAGGAATCCCTTCCTCTTCTTCGCACACGCTTATCGGAGGTTTTGCCGGAGCTGCCATCATGGCACACGGTTTTGAGGCCATCCAGTTGAGTATCATTCTGAAGATTGCGGCATTCATTTTTCTGGCTCCCTTGATTGGTATGGTGGTGGCATTCGGTTTTACGTTGTTGGTCTTGTACATTTGTCACAGGGCGCATCCCCATACGGCCGAGGTGTGGTTCAAGAAACTGCAGCTGGTGTCTTCGGCTTTGTTCAGCATCGGGCACGGTCTGAATGATTCACAGAAGGTAATGGGTATCATTGCTGCGGCTATGATAGCCGGACATTCGGAAGGACTGGGAATGGGGATAAACAGTATTGATGACCTGCCGGACTGGGTGGCATTCTCTTGTTTTACGGCCATTTCACTCGGTACCATGTCCGGCGGGTGGAAGATTGTGAAGACCATGGGGACTAAGATTACGAAGGTGACGCCACTGGAAGGGGTGATTGCGGAAACTGCCGGTGCGTTTACGCTTTATCTGACGGAGTATCTGAAGATTCCGGTAAGTACGACACACACCATTACGGGAGCTATTATCGGAGTAGGGGCCACGAAGCGGCTTTCGGCTGTGCGTTGGGGAATTACAAAGAGTCTGATGACCGCTTGGGTGCTGACTATCCCCGTCAGTGCTTTGCTGGCAGCAGGGATTTATTGTATCGTATCCCTTTTTTAGAAGTGCTGCCGCATAAAAAATAGACGGGTTCGTTTTATTTTGCATGAGGTTTGCACTATCTTTGCAGCCTGAAACTGTAAAATAGAATGCACATTGGACTGGCTATATAGTTTATTCGTCGAGCACTCCGCCTTGCAGGCGGTTGTGGTACTCTCACTGATTTCCGCTATCGGATTGGGATTGGGGAAGATACATGTTTGCGGCATTTCATTGGGAGTGACGTTTGTATTCTTTGCCGGCATCATTGCCGGGCATTTCGGGTTGTCCATAGACCCGCAGATGCTGAATTATGCGGAAAGCTTCGGGCTGGTGATATTTGTGTATGCTTTGGGTTTGCAGGTGGGACCGGGCTTTTTCAGCTCTTTCCGTAAAGGAGGGGTACAACTGAATATGCTCGCCACGGGTGTAGTGCTTATCGGCACCCTGCTGACTGTACTGGGCAGCTATGGGTTGGGAGTATCCCTGCCGGATATGGTGGGCATACTTTGCGGTGCCACGACAAACACACCGGCACTCGGTGCGGCACAGCAGACATTGAAACAGATGGGATTGGAGTCCAGTACCCCTGCTTTGGGGTGTGCGGTGGCATATCCGCTGGGGGTGGTAGGGGTCATTCTGGCCGTACTGTTCATCCGTAAGACGCTGGCGCATAAGGAAGACCTGGAATTGAAAGAGAAGGATGACGTGAACAAGCCTTACATTGTTGCGTTCCAGGTGCACAATCCTGCCATCTTCAACAAGAGTATCAAGGAAATAGGCGGGCTGAACAGCTATCCGAAGTTCGTGATTTCCCGCTTGTGGCGGGATGGGAATGTGAGTATTCCTACCTCGGAAAAGATTATAAAGGAAGGTGACCGCCTGCTGGTGATTACCTCGGAGAAAAATACGCCGGCTCTGACCGTGCTTTTCGGCGAGCAGGAGCATACCGACTGGAACAAGGAAGATATAGACTGGAATGCCATAGACAGCCAGCTGATTTCGCAACGTATCGTGGTGACGCGCCCGGAGTTGAACGGCAAGAAGCTGGGTTCTCTCCATCTGCGTAATCATTACGGTATCAATATCAGCCGGGTTTATCGTAGCGGCGTGCAGCTGCTGGCCACAGCGGAACTGACCTTGCAATTGGGTGACCGCCTGACCGTAGTGGGCGAAGCCGCTGCTATACAAAATGTGGAGAAGGTGCTGGGCAATGCTGTGAAAAGCCTGAAGGAACCGAACTTGGTGGCGGTATTTATCGGCATTGTCATCGGTCTGGCTTTGGGAGCAATTCCTATTTCCATTCCCGGCATCAGCGCTCCCGTGCGGCTCGGATTGGCAGGAGGCCCTATCATCGTAGGTATTCTTATCGGGACATTCGGTCCGAGGATGCACATGGTGACTTATACTACGCGCAGTGCGAACCTGATGCTCCGTGCATTGGGATTGTCTCTTTACCTGGCTTGCCTGGGACTGGATGCAGGTGCCCATTTCTTCGATACGGTATTCCGGTCGGAAGGGCTGTTATGGATTGCTACGGGTTTTGCGTTGACTGTGGTTCCGGTATTGATTATGGGTATCGTTACCTTCAAGTGGCTGAAGATAGATTTCGGAACAATGGCGGGTATGCTGTGCGGAAGCATGGCAAACCCCATGGCGCTGAACTACGCCAACGACACCATTCCGGGAGACAATCCGTCTGTAGCTTATGCTACGGTTTATCCGCTGTGCATGTTTCTACGGGTAATTATAGCCCAAGTGCTGCTCATGTTCTTCATTAATGGATAATGAAGAATGAGGGATATTATCAACTGTCAATTATCAACTATCAATTAAATAACTATGGGAAATATAACTCCGGAAAGTATTGTCAATGACTTGCGTTATTTGCAATTATTATCACGCAGTTTTCCTACCATTGCTGATGCCAGTACAGAAATCATCAATCTGGAGGCCATTCTGAATCTGCCGAAAGGTACAGAGCATTTTCTGACGGATATTCATGGCGAGTATGAGGCTTTTCAGCATGTGCTGAAGAATGCATCGGGGGCAGTGAAACGTAAGGTGAACGAAATATTCGGGCATACACTGCGCGAAAGTGAGAAGAAGGAAATCTGTACGTTAATTTATTATCCGGAAGAGAAGCTGCAACTTATCAAGGAGCAGGAAACGGACCTGGATGACTGGTATTTGATAACACTGAACCAGTTGGTAAAAGTATGCCAGAACGTTTCGTCCAAATATACCCGTTCGAAAGTACGCAAGGCACTTCCAGCAGAGTTCTCGTATATCATTCAAGAGCTGTTGCACGAATCGAGCATCGAACCTAACAAACATGCCTATATCAATGTCATAATCAGTACCATTATCTCTACGAAGCGTGCGGATGATTTTATTGTGGCGATGTGCAACCTTATCCAGCGCTTGACCATCGACTCGCTGCATATCGTGGGCGATATATACGACCGCGGACCGGGTGCGCATATTATCATGGATACTCTCTGTGATTATCATAATTTCGACATCCAATGGGGTAACCACGATATTCTGTGGATGGGTGCCGCATCGGGTAATGATGCTTGTATAGCCAACGTAATCCGTATGTCGATGCGCTATGCCAATTTAGCAACGCTGGAGGATGGTTATGGCATCAATCTGTTGCCGCTTGCAACGTTTGCCATGGATACCTATGCGGATGACCCTTGCACCATCTTTGCGCCGAAAATGAACTTTGCCGATGCGGAATACAATGAGAAAACCTTGCGGCTGATTACACAGATGCACAAGGCGATTACGGTTATCCAGTTGAAACTGGAGGCGGAAATCATCAGCCGCCGTCCTGAGTTCGGTATGGAGAACCGGAAACTGCTGCATCTGGTGGATTTCGAGCGTGGTGTGTTTGTATACGAAGGCAAGGAATATCCGTTGCGCGATGTGAATTTCCCCACCGTAGACCCGGCGGACCCGTATCGTCTGTCGGACGAAGAGCGCGAACTGATGCACCGGATTCATTCTTCTTTCATGAACAGCGAGAAGATGAAGAAGCACATGCGCTGCTTGTTTACGTATGGCGGCATGTATCTGGTGTGCAACAGTAACCTGCTTTATCATGCTTCCGTGCCTCTGAATGCGGACGGCAGTTTTAAACATGTCCGCATCGGCCAAAAGGAATACTGGGGACGTAAGTTGCTGAAAAAGACCGACCAGCTGATACGTACCGCTTACTTTGACGAGGACGGTTCGGACGAGAAACAGTTTGCACTGGATTATGTCTGGTACATGTGGTGCGGACCGGATGCCCCTTCCTTCGATAAAGACAAGATGGCTACCTTTGAACGCTATTTTGTGGCCGACAAAACATTGCATAAGGAGACGAAAGGGCATTACTATGCTTTGCGCAACGAGGCTGAGGTGTGTGACCGCATTCTTGATGAGTTCGGCGTGAAGCCGGGGCCACATTCGCATATCATCAACGGACATGTACCGGTAAAGACCATTAAAGGTGAGAAACCCATCAAAGCGGATGGTAAGCTGCTGGTGATTGACGGTGGTTTTTCAAAAGCCTATCAGCCGGAAACGGGAATTGCGGGATATACGCTGGTATATCATTCCCACGGCTTGCAGTTGGTGCAGCATGAGCCGTTCCAGAGCCGTCAGAAAGCCATTGAAGAAGGACAAGACATCAAGTCTACAACCCTGGTTGTCGAATTCAATTCGCAGCGTATGATGGTGAAGGATACGGATAAAGGAAGTGAACTCGTTACGCAGATTCAGGATTTGATGAAACTGCTGGTGGCGTATAGGACGGGGCTGATTAAGGAGAAACAATAATTTATAATTTCAGTATCGTCACCCCGCCCTCTACAATGATACCTTTGTCATAGGTTTTCCCTTGGGTGTAGTAGCGGCTGCCGCCATAACCGCCGGTGAGGAATATGCCAAAGCGCTCGGTCAGGTGGTATTCCAGATTGACACGTGCCTGGAGGGCATAGAGACGTGCCGGAATGCCGTAGTCCTTGTTCTTGAAGGTTTCTATATGTTGGTATCCCAGATCTCCGCTGATGAACAGCTGTTTGTAGAGCGGTAATTCAAGACCGGCACGGTAGAAGAGGGCAGCGGAAAACTTATCGCCAAAATCCAGATAATGGGTACCGCCACCGAGGATGGTATAGAAGAGCCGGTTCTTGAAACGGGCACCTACATTCAGCTTGGTGGCATTACCACCGAAAAACATCAGTTGAACTTTTGTTTGGGGATTGGCATTGACTAATCCCAACTGGAAACCATCTAATTTTTCTTTGTAGTAGTTGAATAGACCTATTTGAAGCCCTTTGGCACGTATGGCCATATTGGCAGCGCCTATTTGTAATCCTCGGGCTGTACCACCCACCACATTGCCCAGGCCGGAAACCTGAACACCGGTCATATCTCCGGCGGTGATGTTGGTAAGGGCGGACATCTGCATGCCATTCAAGTCTTCACCGATTACACTTAGCAGGCCGGCCCCTGAAAATCCTTTGAAATTTCCACCGGAAATATTGGCGAGTCCGGCAAAGTGTATGCCGGAAGCACCTTCTCCGCTGATATTCAACAGGCCGCCTATGGAGGCGCCACGATTATAGTCCCCACTGATGTTTGCCAGACCGGAAATGATGACGCCTTGCGCATGGTTTCCGGTGATACCTACTAGTCCCGAAACGGATACTCCGATAAGGTTGTTGCCATTGATGTTGGTAATTCCTGCTATCTGCATGCCTCGCATGCTTCCCCCCACCATATTTGACAGACCTGCCATCTGTACACCGTTCACATCCCTGCCGGTTACACTGCCAAGAATATTCATGCCGAGGCCATTCAGACGGTTCATGGAGGAGAACACACCCAGATTGAAGCAGGTGCTTCCTATGGTATCAGTCCGCTGTGTGGAGATGTTTTTCCATAAGGAGATATTGATACCTACTGGGCCATGGTCTGTTCGTGGAGAGCGTTGTTTCCGGAAAGATTTCTCGGAGGATTTCTGAATCGTATCCGGCTGTACGCTGCCCGGATTATGTTCTTGGGCAAGAGCTGTCCCTGCAAAAAGCAGGGACACAAGGAGGAGGGAAAGGTTTCGTTTCATACTTTTTTCTATATTTCGTCCGGCCAGGGAGCTGGTTGGCGGGTGGCACGCAACAGAGGGCGCTGCGCATCCACAGACCGGAGGTAATTACTTAATTTCCGTGACAACTCTTTGACAACTTCAGGCTTCTCTCGGGCCATATCATGTTTTTCACTGATGTCGGCGGGGATGTTGAAAAGTTCCCGTCTACCGTCACCGAAATAATACACCAGCTTCCACTCGCCCGAACGGATGGAGCAAGTGGCTCCGATGCCCGGGCCGGAAGGACCCCAGCTATTGGGATAATGCCAGTAGATATCACGGTCTTTCATTTTACCTTTTCCGGTGAGCAATGGCATGAAACTGATGCCGTCGCGTTGCTGTACGGTTGTATAGTTGTCTACGCCTGCCATCTCAAGGATGGTGGGGAAGAAGTCCTCTATCATCAGGTAATGGTCGCATTGGGTTTGGGGCGCTACGATGCCCGGCCAGCGGACAATCATCGGTTCACGTATGCCTCCTTCGTAGGCGGAACCTTTACCACTGTTGAGCGGATAGTTCTGGACATGCAGTTGTCCGGCGCGGGTATGGGCCGCCAAACCGCCATTGTCGGACATGAAGATGAGGATAGTGTTTTCCGTCAGGTTGTTCTTGTCCAGATAATCCATAATGTCTCCCAGACTTTTGTCCATACCCTCAATGAGAGTAGCATAGGCGGCTTCTACCGGAGGAAGGCCTTTGTCCAGGTACTTCTGGTAGAAACGCATGTCAGGTTGTATAGGGGTATGGATGGCATAGTGTGCCATGTACAGAAAGAATGGCTTGTCAGTCTGCTGTGCATCGTCCAGGGCCTTCATGGCCTCTATGGTAAGGGCTTCACTTAGGAAAGTGTCGGTTCCATGATATTTCTCCAGACCGGGTACGGCAGCCAGCGGGCTTTTACCGTCTGTTTTGTTGCCGAAATTCTCCTTGCCATAGTAGCTGGCAGGTGAACCGGCAGCATGTCCGGCTATGTTCACTTCAAACCCCATTTTCAACGGGTCGGCTCCGGGAGTGCCTTCAGCACCGAAGTGGGCTTTTCCGCAATGAATGGTGTGATAGCCATGGTCTTTGAGCACTTCGGCCAGGGAGGTGACTTGTGTGGTCCGTTCCACGCCAGGCTCTTGACAAATGCCGTTAACGTTCCATTCCGGATAAATCATGACCGAGTCGGGTTGTTCATGGGTAGTGTTCTTGCGGAGGGTCCAACTGGTGACTCGATGCCTGGCAGCATTCATTCCCGTAAAAAGGCTGACACGCGTAGGTGAACTGATGCTGCATGCATAGGCCTGCGTAAACATTTTGCCTTGTGTAGCCATCCGTTCCATGTTGGGAGTATGGTACGTATCGTTGTACTTGGTACGCTGTGTCCAAAAGGGGAGGGACGTGTCTTGCCATCCCATGTCATCCACTAGGAACAGAATGATGTTTGGCTGCTCTTTTGGAGCAGGTACGGCATCCCCAGGCGGCATGCCATACGCTTCTCCCGCCATTCCGCATATCGGAAGCATGGCAGATAATAATAATTCGTTTCTCATTTAGATAATAATTTAGAAAGGGTTAGATAGGTTGTAGTTTAATTGTTTTTTTACATTATCCTTTGGCCTCCTGATACAAGAAGCGTTTGATAGATTTCTTCGGCGTTTTTTCAAATTCTTCAGGATAGATTTTCATTTTGAATATCTGGCTGTATGCGGGCAGTTCTGCATTCAGTGCCACACGGTTTTCCTCCATGACGCGTTCGATGTCGTCATTGTTCAGCCCATGGGCAAAGGCATCATCGAAGTCGGGGTAAACCAGACCTACCAGTTTCTCATTCTGCTGCACGATGATGCTTTCGGCTACATACGGCATATTGTTCAGTTTGTCTTCTATCTCTTCCGGGTAGATATTCTGACCGCTCGGGCCGAGGAGCATGTTCTTGCTGCGTCCCTTGATGCTTACGTTGCCTTCGGCATCCATCAGGGCAAGGTCTCCGGTGTGCAGCCAGCCGTCTTTGTCGAGTACCTGTACGGTGGCCTCGTCGTTCTTGTAGTAACCCAGCATGACATTGGGACCACGGCAGACAATCTCTCCCGGAATGTTTTCGGGATCGGATGATAGGATTTTCACCTCCATACGCGGTGCGGCCTTTCCGCAAGAACCGGGTTTGAAGCGGGTCCAATCCTCGTAACAGATGATGGGACCGCATTCCGTCATTCCATAGCCTACCGTATAGGGGAAATCTATCATCTTTAAGAACTGCTCCACTTCCTGGTTGAAGGCAGCTCCTCCTACAATGATTTCTGCAAAGTTTCCGCCAAAGGCTTGAATCATTTGTTCGCGTACGGTCGCCTTTATCTTGTCATTGATGATGGGTACTTTCAGCAACAACTTCATGGCGGGAGTTTCCAGCTTGGGCAGTACGCTCTTCTTTATAATCTTTTCGATAATGAGCGGAACAGCCACAATCAGGTTAGGCTTCACTTCGGTGAAAGCCTGGAAAATGATTTTGGGGCTGGGCATACGAGTGAGGAAGAATATGTGGCAACCTACGGCGAATTCATACAGAAACTCGAATGCAAGTCCGTACATATGTGCCATTGGCAGCATGGAGACAATCTTGTCACCGGCTTTCAGCGGCAATACTTCGAAAGCAAAAGTGGTGTTTGACCAAAGGCTGCGGTAGGGCAGCATCACTCCTTTGGAGTAACTGGTGGTGCCGGATGTATAGTTGATGACCGCCAGTTCGTCGGGCTGGTCCTTGTGATAACTGACATGTTCCTTGCGGAAGTTCTTGGGGTATTTCTTACCGAACATTTCGTTGAGATGTTCGCGGGCATAGTCCAACTTTTCGCTACGGGAGACAAGAATGTAGAAGTCTGCCATCATCATGATGCCCTCCAGCAGCGGCATGGCACTTTCGTTGAGGTTTTCCCAAACCTGGTCGCCTACGAAAAGCAGTTTGGCTTCGGAATGGTTCACGATGTTGTGTACATTGTCTGCCTTGAACTCGTGAAGGATGGGGACGATTACCGCACCGTAGGTCAATGTTGCGAGGAACGTTACGCCCCAGTGGGAACTGTTGCGGCCACAGACGGCAATCTTATCGCCTTTCTTGATGCCGCTTGCCTCGAAAATGATATGCAGCTTTTCTATTTTGCGGGCTACGTCCTTATATTGTAGGGTTGCTCCCTTATAGTCGGTCAGAGCGTCTAAATCCCAATTTTCCTTTATGCTATTCTCTATATAGGCGATAAAACTTTGTTCCATGATATTAATTGCACATTTGGTTGAAAATTGTGCAAATATAAGGGTTTATATATAGAAAGCAAACTTTTATAGGGAAAATAGTTTTTATGGCGGCTATTTGCTAAAACTCGACAGTTATACCTAAAGTAGGCAGGATAGTGCCGCTTTCCTGCTTGAGGTATTTCATTTTATAACGCTGTTCGGCAACAGGAGCAGACGGATTTTCGATGATGCCCGTACTCATTATCACATCCGGCTGCTTCAGTTTGTTGCCGGTGATATTCTGTATGTCCAGATAGATTCCTATCATGCAGTGATGGAAGTAGAAGGACTTGTCCACACGCAAGTCTAACTGGGCAAAGTTGGGAAGCCGCCCGGTATTATAGTACGCATAGTCGTAGTAGGGCTGTCCTTTGGCATCCCATGCTTCTACGAGTGATGATTTGTCTTCATCATAGGGAGTGTAGGGGCTGCCGCCTATATAGCTTAGCTTGCCTCCTATGCTCCAGCGCCGGGGCAGGTTGTATGTACCGCTCATGTTGAGTATGAAACGGTTGTCCCAGGCAGATGGAATGAAGTCTCCATCTGGACGGTTGCGGTATTCGCTGCGGTATAAGGTGAAGGAGGATACGAGATTGAACTTGCCGGATGCCTGCCAGCGGAACATGGTTTCCAGTCCGTAGGCCCTGCCGCTGGCTGTAGGGACGAGTGCTTCGTTGCCGGTGACACCGTAATCGTTTCCTTTGCATGCCAACGGAATGTTGTCTTGGAGGGAAAGTGGCATACGGCTGTAACGCTTGAAGAAACCTTCTGCAGAAACCATGAACCGGTCTTGCAGGTGCCAGTCCACACCGAGGCTGCTTTCAAAGACCTGCATGTACTTCAGGTTTTTGTTGAGATATTGCCCTTCATTGTCTTTATATCCCAAAGCGGTGTAGGGAGGCAATTGGTGGTAGAGGCCGGTACTTCCGCTCAGGGTCCATTGTTCCGAGAGTTTGTAGGATGCAGAGAGGCGTGGGGAGAACTGTTTCCATAGCTGCCGCATCTTTCGGTTGTAAGTGTTGCCATCCATACGGATACCGGCAGAAAGGGCCAGACGCTTGTCGGCGGTGGTATAGTCGGAAGAGAAGAAAGCCCCCCAGCCGAAGATGTTGAGTGAGGTTTCGTAGATGGAAAGCGTACCCGAATGACTGCCGTATAGTCTTTGCCTGCTGTGGTTTGTATAGATGGAGTTGTTCAGTTCTGCTCCTTCTTTTAGGGTCCATGCTCCCAAGCGCGTTTGGTTTTCGAAACGCAGGGTGGTCTTTTGTTCTGTGGAGCGTAGGCGCAGGGTCAGGTTGTCTTCGGAAGAGTCATCGTTGTTGCGGTATTTCAGATTGCGGTTGTTCAGGTAGTTATGGCTCAGTATAAGGGATTGTACGTGCCTTCCATTGTAGTGTCTGTAAGAGGCTCCGAGAGTGAATGTTTCCTGATGGATAGTGGGGAGATAGCTGAGCAGATATTCGGCATCTTCTCCTTTTTCATCGGTATTCAGTTTCATCTTGTCAATACCTGCAAGACCAAGCAGGGTCAGCTCGCTGTGCTCGTTGAAACGGGTTTTTGTTTTGAATTGTCCGTCAATGAAATTGGGCAGGAAGGGCAGTCCCAAAGCCTTGAACAAAAGTTGCAGGTAGGACTGGCGTGCGGAGAACAGATAAGTGGTGCGCTGCCCTAGATGGCCTGCTCCGCTGAGCGAGACTTCCGATGCGCCGATGGTGGCTTTGAACGCCTGCTTGTCCGGATTTCCGTCCTTGAGGCGGAAGTCGAGGACGGAACTCAAGGCTCCGGAGCGGTTGGCGGGGAAGGCGCCCGTATAAAATGTAATCTCGCGTATCAGGTCGGCATTGACAATACTTACCGGTCCTCCGGATGCACCCTGAGTGGCAAAGTGGTTGATGTTGGGGATTTCGATGCCATCCATATAAAAGCGGTTTTCGGAAGGAGAACCGCCCCGAACAATCAAGTCGTTGCGATAGCCGATGGGAGAGAAAGAGACGCCGGGATAGGAGCGTACGATGCGCGAAACATCCCGGTTGGCTCCGGGACTTTTCTCTATTTCCTGCAAGCCGATGATACGCATGCTGACCGGGCTTTCGATACTTCGCCGGAAGGGGGAAGGCACCACCACTACTGTGTTCAGCAGATTGGCATCCTCTTCCATCTCTATCTCGATGAACGGGGTTGAGGCTGAAACGATATATTCGGGGGTGGAAACAGTCTGGTATCCTATGCAGGATGCCTCAAGGCTATAGATGCCCGGAGGTACCTGCTCTATCTTGAATGTGCCGAGTGAATCGGTGGATGCCCCTTTCCCGGGGATGCCGGCAACGAAAACGTTGGCGTAGGCCACGGGTTGTCTGGACTGTCTGTCGATGACTTTGCCGCGAACGGAATAGGTCACGGGAGCTATCATGGCATTCATGGTTGGGCTGATACCTGATAAAAGTATCAGCAATATAAACAATACAGTTTCCACCTTGTACCGTATGGCATTCATGGCTAATCAGACGTCACTAATTACTTTCCCAAGTACCATCGGTACATGCGTTGCACACCTTCCTCGATATCAATCTTATGATGCCATCCCAATGTATGTAACTTACCGGGATCGGTCAGTTTGCGCATGGTGCCGTCGGGTTTGGAAGTGTCGAAGGTCAACCGGCCCTGATAGCCTACGGTGTTGACAATCAGCTCTGCCAACTGGCGGATAGTGATTTCCTTGCCCGTACCGATATTGATGTGACAGTTGCGGATTTCCTTGTCGCCCGGCTCGAAGGTATCTTTGAAGTCGACGTGTTCCATGACGAAGACGCTGGCATCTGCCATCTCCTCGCTCCAGAGGAATTCGCGCAAGGGGGTGCCGGAACCCCATAATCTCACTTCTTCTTCGCTGATGCCGTATTTCCGGAGGATATTCAGAATGTCCTCTTTGCTGCTGTCGCCGTTGATGCCTTCCACCGGACGCAGGTTCATGTCGTGGCGTACGGCATCCCAGTCGCCTTGTTTCAGGCAGTGGGCGAGGTGTATCTTGCGTATCATGGCAGGGAGCACGTGGCTGCGTTCCAGGTCGAAGTTGTCGTTGGGACCGTAAAGGTTGGTGGGCATCACGGCAATGTAGTTCGTACCGTATTGAAGATTGAAGCTTTCGCACATTTTCAGTCCGGCTATTTTGGCGATGGCATAGGGCTCGTTCGTGTATTCCAGCGGAGAAGTGAGGAGTGCGTCTTCTTTCATCGGCTGTTCGGCATCACGGGGATAGATGCAGGTGCTGCCCAGAAAGAGAAGTTTTTTCACTCCGTGGCGGAAGCTTTCGCCGATGACGTTCTGCTGTATCTGCAAGTTCTTGTAGATGAAGTCGGCACGGTAGATACTGTTGGCCATGATGCCACCCACAAAGGCGGCGGCAAGGAATACATATTCGGGCTGTTCCTCGTCGAAGAAGCGGCGTACGGCAACTCCGTCGAGCAGATCGAGTTCTGTGTGGGTCTTGCCGATGAGATTGGTGTATCCTTTCTCCTCAAGATTTTTCCAGATGGCAGAACCTACCAGTCCCCGGTGGCCTGCTACATATATTTTGGCATTTTTGTCTAACATTGTTGTCTGAAAGTTTAATAGTTCATTCAAAGCTCTTTGCTTCTTAAATACAGTTTCTTCACAAATTTCATGTCGTGCTCTGCCATGATGCGTACCAACTCTTCAAAACTGGTCTGCCTCGGATTCCATCCCAGCAGTGTTTTTGCTTTGGTGGGGTCGCCCAGCAATTGTTCCACTTCGGCAGGCCGGAAATATTTGGGGTCGACTTCCACGAGGACTTTTCCGGTCTGTGTGTCGATACCCTTCTCATCCACTCCCTGGCCTTCCCAGCACAGAGTGATGCCTACCTCTCGGAATGCCAGTGTCGCAAATTCGCGTACGGTATGCATTTCTCCGGTGGCAATGACGAAGTCTTCGGGGGTGTCGTGCTGCAGGATGAGCCACATGCACTCGATGTAGTCTTTGGCATATCCCCAGTCGCGTCGGGCATCCAGATTGCCCAGATACAGCTTGTCCTGGAAGCCTTGGGCGATGCGGGCAGCCGCCAGTGTGATTTTTCTTGTCACGAAGGTTTCACCTCGGCGTTCGCTCTCGTGGTTAAAGAGTATGCCGTTTACAGCAAACATGCCATAGCTTTCGCGGTAGTTCTTTGTAATCCAAAAGCCATACTGTTTGGCTACGCCATAGGGGCTGCGGGGATAGAACGGGGTCGTTTCGCTTTGCGGCACTTCCTGCACTTTTCCGAAGAGCTCGGAAGTGGAGGCCTGGTAGATGCGTGTCTTCTTTTCCATACCGAGAATGCGTACGGCTTCGAGCATGCGCAGGGTGCCTACAGCATCGGTTTCGGCGGTATATTCGGGCACGTCGAAGGATACTTTGACATGGCTTTGGGCGGCAAGGTTATATATTTCGTCCGGCTGCACACTCTGGATGATACGGATGAGAGAGCTGGAGTCTGTCATGTCTCCATAGTGCAGGTTAATGGTACGTTTCTGTTTCATGTCGCGTACCCACTCATCGAAGTAGAGGTGTTCGATGCGGCCGGTGTTGAAAGAGGAAGAGCGACGCAGGATACCGTGCACTTCATATCCTTTCTGCAGGAGGAATTCGGCAAGGAACGAGCCGTCCTGCCCGGTAATGCCGGAGATAAGGGCTTTCTTCATAATGTATGCTTCTTGTTATTATGTCTTTTCGGACTGCAATATTCGTTATTTTCCACGAGATGGCAAAATATAAACTATTTCTTTCCCATCACTTTGTCGATAATCAGTGCGATTGCCCCGTCGCCCGTCACATTGCAGGCAGTACCGAAGCTGTCCATCGCTATGTATAGTGCAATCATCAGCGCTTGTGCCGACTCGTCGAAGCCCAGCATGGATTGCAGGATGCCCAGTGATGCCATGATGGCGCCTCCCGGTACCCCGGGAGCGGCTACCATAGTGATGCCCAGCATAAAGATAAATCCTGCAAATAGAGGGAAATCATGGGGCATGCCTTGCATTATCATCAGTGCCAGGGCGCATGCCACAATCTTCAATGTGCTGCCCGACAGATGGATGGTGGCGCAAAGTGGGATGACGAAGCCGGCAATATCGGCAGAGACGCCGTTCTTCCGACTTTGCTCCAATGTTACAGGGATAGTGGCGGCACTGGATTGAGTGCCTAGAGCCGTGAAGTAGGCAGGCATCATTCGTCCCAGTAGTTTGAGAGGGTTCTTGCGGACAAACAGTGCCGCAATGCTGTATTGGAATACCAGGAGAAAGATGTGAAGCAGGAAGATTACACCGATAATCTTAATAAAGACCATCAGGATGCCGAATACTTGTCCACTGTGCGTCATGTTGAGGAAAATGCCGAAAATATAGATGGGAAGCAGCGGCAATATCACTGCACTGATCATGCGGATGACAATCTCTTGAAAATCGCGTGCCGCATTTTTCAGTACCTCACTTTTCAGATGAGCCAGGCCCAGCCCCAGTGTGAAGGCAAGTACGAGTGCGGTCATAACATTCATCAAGGGCGGGATGCCCACGGAAAAATAGGGAAGAATACCTTGAGACTCACTGACTTCTTCTAACGGCACCCCGGTTTCTATGAGGGAAGGAAATACCGCCATACCGGTGAAGTAGGAGAGAAAGCCGGAGAATAGGGTAGCTCCGTAAGCAATGAGTGCCGTGACGACCAGCATCCGTCCGGCTCCTTTGCCGATGTCGGCAATGGCAATCGTGACCAGTCCCACAATGATGAGGGGGATGGAGAAGTTCAGGAATTCACTGAAAATGGCATTGGATGTTACGAACAGCCGTACCAGCGAAGCCGGTAGGAAATTTCCGAAAAGTATACCTAAGATAATGGCAATGATGATGCGTGGCAATAGTCCGATGTGGAAGTTCTTCATGAGCATTGGTTTTCTGTCTGGTTGAAAAATAGGCTTTCGCTGACAAAAGTACTATTTTATTTTCGTAATTCATACGAACAAATGCTGTTAGCATTTTGTTTCCATATAAAGACAAAATTTACATGAATATGAAGAATTTAAATAAAACAGACATTGGACTTATCGGTCTGGCAGTTATGGGCGAGAATTTGGCCCTCAATATGGCAGATAAGGGATGGAATGTTTCGGTATATAATCGTACGGTTCCGGGAGTGGAAGAAGGGGTGGTGGAACGTTTTGTGAACGGCCGCGCCAAAGGGAAAAAAATTGAAGGCTATACAGATATAGCCGAATTTGTAACTTCCATTGCCATACCCCGCAAAATAATGATGATGGTTCGTGCCGGCAGTGCGGTGGATGAACTGATGGAACAGCTGTTTCCCCATTTGTCCGAAGGGGATATCCTGATTGACGGTGGCAATTCCAATTATGAGGACACCAACCGGCGTGTGGCATTGGCCGAAAAGAAAGGCTTCCGTTTTGTGGGAGCTGGAGTTTCCGGTGGAGAGGAAGGAGCGCTGAACGGCGCGTCTATCATGCCCGGAGGATCTGAAAGTGCCTGGCCTGAGGTGAAGCCTATCCTGCAGAGTATTGCGGCAAAAGCATCTGACGGTACCCCGTGCTGCCAGTGGATTGGTCCTGCCGGTTCCGGTCATTTCGTCAAGATGATACATAACGGTATCGAATATGGAGATATGCAGCTTATTGCCGAAGCTTATTGGGTGATGAAGAATCTGCTTGGTCTGGACAATGGACAGATGGCAGAAATCTTTGCTGATTGGAATGAGGGTAAGTTGCGTAGCTATCTCATTGAAATTACCGCCAACATACTGCGTCATAAGGACAAATCAGGAGGTTACCTGATAGATAAGATATTGGATACCGCCGGACAGAAAGGTACGGGCAAGTGGTCCGTTATCAATGCGATGGAGCTGGGCATGCCGTTGGGGCTGATTGCTACGGCTGTGTTTGAACGTAGTTTGTCGGCACAGAAGGGCTTGCGTGAAACGGCTTCCAAGCAATTTGTATGCCGACGCTCGCAGGCGGTGTACAACAAGTCGGAGATGGTGAAGGATATCTATTCCGCACTCTATGCTTCCAAATTAGTGTCATATGCTCAGGGATTCGCTGTGTTGCAGCGTGCATCCGACGCTTTTGCCTGGAACCTCGATTTGGCATCCATCGCACGCATGTGGCGGGGCGGCTGCATCATCCGTAGTATTTTCCTGAACGACATAGCTACGGCTTTCGAGGCAAAAGACAAGCCCAAACATCTGCTGTTGGCTCCTTATTTCAAAAATGAAATGCAGCTGTTGCTTTCCGGCTGGAAACATCTGGTGGCACAATCCATGAAAGAGGAACTTCCGGTGCCTGCATTCTCGTCCGCCTTGAATTATTTCTATTCGCTGGTGTCTGCCAAGTTGCCTGCCAATATGATTCAGGCGCAACGTGACTATTTTGGTGCGCATACCTTTGAAAGGACAGACGAGTTGCGTGGACAGTTTTTCCATGAAAATTGGACGGGACACGGAGGAGATACGAAATCGGGTACGTACAATGTGTGAGAAAGGGGGAGAAGATGATGAATAAATTAGTGATTGTTATATTCGGCGCTTCGGGTGACTTGACGAAGCGCAAACTGATGCCGGCGCTCTATACTTTATATAGTGGCGGGCGGTTGCCGGAAGGATTCTCCATTCTGGGGATAGGACGCACCGAGTATACGGATGCCCGTTACCAAGAATATATAATGAGTGAATTGAGTAAGTTCGTAGCTTCCAAAGAGCAGGTGGAAGATAAAATGAGGGATTTTTGCAGCCATCTGCATTACCAGACATTGGATCCCGCCGAGGTTGAAGGCTATCATCTGCTGGACGGACGTTTACAAGAGTTTACCGGTGAGCAGAAACCGGACAACCTGCTGTTCTATCTCTGTCTCTTATACACATCTCCGAGCCCACGAGACTACGCTGCATC
>ERZ1694700.101-NODE-101-length-16496-cov-11.199684_pt1 | contig 16496 bp, 11 predicted proteins | sample MGYA00581722_ERZ1694700 | MGnify/ENA primary metagenome ERZ1694700 (study PRJEB42213, sample SAMN07424542) | human gut metagenome | biome: ENVO:00009003; feature: ENVO:2100002; material: ENVO:00002003 | host: Homo sapiens | place: USA | collected 2014 ...
AGAGTTCGTCGGCAGCGTCAGATGTGTATAAGAGACAGAATTTTGATTAGGCAAACGCTGTAACTATCTAATAATCAATAAATTAAAGGCTATTTTTTGATTAGGCAAAAAAACGCTTGTAATTATCTGATTTATAATACGTTGTAAATTTTGATTAGGCAAACGCTGTAACTATCTGATTATCAGCACCCACTATTGATTATCAAGTAGTTACGAATTTTGCCTAATCAAAATTTACATCTATTTGAAAATCAGCAAGTTATCTGATTTATTACATATTTGTGCATTGATAAAATTTTGCCTAATCAAAAAATAGCCTTTAATTTATTGATTATTAGATAGCTACAAATTTTGATTAGGCAAAATATATCTTCTTATTTCTTAATAATACCCTTTACAAAGGCACGTCCTGCATCAGTCCATTCAAGTAGTAAATTAGCCTTTTCCGTCTTATTGCTATAGTGGTTCTCATAAAGAACAACACGCACACCCATATATCCCTTAGCTGAATATTCAGGTGTTACCAGCCATTTATCACCGTATTGTGATATTATGCCTCTATTGGAAAGTTCCTTGTTTAGTGCCTGCGAAGTCATACCAAGTTCTTTAGCAATTTCCTTTGTCGTGTAGGTCTTAGATGTGACAATAGGAAGTATCTTTGTATCTTCTTCATCTGTAATAGCTAAAAGGGAGTTGATTTTAGCCTCCAACATTTCAACCTTATCTTGCGCTGCTCTTAATTCCGTCAGCGTATCAATGAGTAAATCAATGTTTTCTTTTTTCATATCGCCATCCTTTCTTTTATTTGTTGAGCTACGGCATACCCCATAATGGCTTGCAGTTTATTCAATACTTTAAATGATTCATTTGTGGCATAGACAATTTCCTCACCGAATGTTTCTCTGAAAAGCTCCCTGCCAAACAAATCATCTACCTTTGATGAAAGTTGAACGGCTAAAGTAAGAGCCTCTTTGATTGCCTCGTAATCCGTTTGGTGGATTGAACCCGTCTGTTCGCTACTATTGTTCACGTTTAGACTTTCGACTGTTGTACGCATAACTTTTAAAGTCTATGTGGTGAAAAGAAAAACGGCTTTCACCTTTCCCGTTGCGTTACACCAGTCGTTAGGCAGTGGTGGCATTAACCATCCACACGGGGGTATGAAAGCCGCAATATCGAAGTAGTCTTACGACACGCCAAGACATAAAAAATGCCTGACCGATATTTGGCAAGGCTGAACATCCAGCCTAACAACTAACAATGTAACGCACAACAAATATACAACGAGTAATAGAGTAATACAAATATTTAGGTGTATATTTTTGATATTCATGCAAATATGTGTTATTCAGACACATTACCACGCTTATTTTTGGGTATATACTTCTTTTCTGTAACATCATCCAAAGACAGCTTGACATAATCCAATACTTTACGGTTGGCGGCATCTATGCTATCCCACGATTTCGCAATATAAATATCCGTCACTCTCATATTTTCGTCCACGTGGTTAAGGGCTGTGTGAACGGTGTACTTATCTACTCCGGCTTCATTGCTTGCAATGGTTGCCCATGTATGCCGGGCTGCGTAAAATTCCAAATCATCTATCCCCAAATCATCACCAATCTTTTTCAAACCCTTGTTAATTGCAGCCGTAAAGCTATCCACACTTGAATACAGCTTGTAGAAATTAAAGACCCTTTGCCCCGTATGGTCTTTATATTTTTTCATAAGGGCTTTTAGTTCCGGCTCTATCCTCACAGATATTTCCGCTTTGTCGGCTCTCCGATTCTTTGTTTTTGTCCGTTGGTATGTAATTCGTCCTTTCTTCAAATCCGTACAAGTGTACAAATCTACCGCATTCATTCCGATTAAGCAGAAACTCAAAAGAAAGACATCCTTTGCGAGATTGTACCTGTTTGTCCCCGGTTGCATAATCAAAGAATAAGGCAACTCCGAAAATTTACGAAGTAAATCCGTAGAAATAGCCCTTTTCCTTGTAACTGGAACTTTGGGAATTTCCACCCTCTTAAAAGGAGAATAGGGAATGCGTATCAGCCCGGCATCCTCATCGTTAAACTCTTTCTTTGCCCGGTTGTGTATGGCTCTTAGCTGGGATATATATAGGCTCTGTGCCCTTTCTCCGTGATTGGCTTCGGGGTTGGAACGTGCCGGATTCTCCTTTATCCACTTTATCCAATCATTGATAAACTTAACCGTGATTTCTTTTATGCTCACGCTATCCCTGCCAACAAAGCGTACAAGGTTATTAATGGCTACTTGGTAAGAAAGCGCATTGCCTGTATGCCCGGTTTCCTTTAAGTGCAATATGTATTGACGGGCATAAGCCACTATATCCAAATCGAAGTGTTCCCCATTGTCGTTAGTGATTGCATCTACCACCTGCTCAACGGTCATGGATTTAAGCCGTTCCCCCATGCGGTCACAAATGGAACGGTATTTCTTTATCATATCATCGGTGGCATCTATGTACTTTTGGTTTTTCAGCTTGAAAGTCGTGCGTGTCAAATCATCCTTTGTCACGTAGTAAGTGGTCGGGATGTACTTTTTCCTCTTTTGGTGTATAACCCTTATCTTTATATTATATGTGCCGTCAGCCCTTTTTTGGTGAGCGTACACCTCTGCTTTGAATGTAGCCATAATCTTTGTAGAACTATAGTAGAACTTTTGTCCGCAAATATACCTCTTTTTTGCTGTAAATGCTGTAAAAAAGAAGTCCACCCCGTAATGGAATGGACTTGAAAAGTAGCTCCGAGGGGAATCGAACCCCTATCTAAAATTTAGGAAATTCTTGTTCTATCCGTTGAACTACAGAGCCTTATGTAATAGTTATCGTTATAACTTCCTTTTCTTATTTACTATAAATCTAAATTTTACTACCTTTGCCCTTGTTTGGAAGAACATACGTTTAGGAAATTCTTGTTCTATCCGTTGAACTACAGAGCCTCAACTGATAATCAGCGGAATATGTAGAATATTTATAGAACTTCTACACTATTTTTACACGACGCAAGCTGATTACGGATGCAAAGATAATGTATTCTGCCGATTTTCCGAAAAAAGTTTTGTTAATCCGATTAACTTTCCGAAATTTGCTGCCTATGTAAACGGAATAGTAATCCTCAAATAATCTATAGTAATTCGTAAGTTATGGCAAACGACATGATGGTCAAAGAACTGGAGCAAGTGGTAGTCCGCTTCTCCGGAGACTCCGGCGATGGTATGCAGCTCGCCGGCAACATCTTTTCAACAGTTTCGGCTACCGTGGGCAATGATATCAGTACATTCCCCGACTATCCGGCAGATATCCGCGCCCCACAAGGCTCACTTACCGGTGTTTCCGGTTTTCAGGTACATATCGGTGCAGAGAAAGTCTATACCCCGGGTGACAAATGCGACGTATTGGTAGCGATGAACGCCGCCGCACTGAAAACCCAATATAAGTTTGCTAAATCCACTGCTTGTATCATCATCGATACAGATGCTTTCCAGAAGTCAGACTTGGAAAAGGCCGCTTTCAAGACCGATAACCCGATAGAGGAAATGGGTATTAAGCAGGATGTCATCGCCGCCCCCATCTCGAAGATGGTGAAAGACTGCCTTGCCGACACCGGAATGGACAACAAGTCCATGCTGAAATGCCGCAATATGTTTGCAGTAGGCCTGGTATGCTGGCTGTTCAACCGCGATCTGAAAATAGCCGAAGATTTCATCCGCGAGAAATTCGCCAAAAAGCCCGAAATTGCCGGGGCAAATATCAAGGTCATCCATGCAGGATATGACTACGGACACAACACCCATGCTTCCGTAGCCCATACATATAAGATTGAAAGTAAGACTACCGTTCCCGGCAGATACATGGATATCACGGGGAACAAAGCAACTGCTTACGGTTTCATCGCCGCAGCTGAAAAGGCTGGCTTGAAGCTGTTCCTCGGCTCCTATCCCATTACTCCGGCAACCGATGTACTGCACGAACTCTCCAAGCACAAGTCTCTGGGCGTGATGACCGTGCAATGCGAAGACGAGATTTCCGGTTGCGCCACTTCTATCGGCGCCGCTTTTGCAGGTGCGCTGGCTGTGACCTCCACTTCCGGTCCCGGTGTCTGCCTGAAATCGGAAGCTATGAACCTGGCAGTCATTACAGAACTTCCGCTGGTTGTGCTCGACGTGCAACGTGGCGGTCCTTCTACCGGTCTGCCCACCAAGTCAGAGCAGACAGACTTGTTGCAGGCATTGTTCGGCCGCAACGGTGAAAGCCCAATGCCCGTCATCGCCGCCTCTTCACCCACAAGCTGTTTCGATGCAGCCTACATGGCAAGCAAAATTGCACTGGAGCACATGACCCCGGTCGTATTGCTGACCGACGGCTTTGTTGCCAATGGCTCCGGCGCCTGGAAGCTGCCCAAACTGGCAGACTATCCCGCCATCACCCCTCCCTACGTGACTCCCGAAATGAAGGACAACTATACTCCGTACAAACGCAATCCCGAAACGGGTGCCCGCTACTGGGCCATCCCCGGACAAGAGGGCTATATGCACATCCTCGGCGGTCTGGAGAAAGACAGCAATACCGGTGCCATCTCCACCGATCCCGAAAACCATGACTTGATGTGCCACCTTCGTGCCGAGAAGGTTGCCAAAATCCCCGTACCTGATGTAGAAGTGCAAGGCTGTGCAGACGATGCCGATTTGCTGATTGTCGGTTTCGGCGGTACATACGGCCACTTGTATTCGGCCATGGAAGAGATGAACAAGGCAGGCAAGAAGGTTGCCCTCGCCCACTTCACTTATCTGAATCCGCTCCCCAAGAACACGGAAACCGTTCTGAAGAAGTACAAGAAGGTGGTAGTTGCCGAACAGAATCTCGGACAATTTGCAGGTTATCTACGTATGAAGATAGACAACTTCACCCCGTACCAGTTCAACGAAGTCAAAGGACAACCGTTCGTCGTTGCCGAGCTGGTCGCAGCGTTCAATAAATTAATTGATAATTGACAGTTGACAATTGATAATAACCATGCGTAATATGCGGATTATCAATGACCAGCCACCAATTATCAACTATCAATTATCAACTATCAATTAAAAAAGATTATGTGCGAATATACAGCAAAAGACTATAAAAAAGGACAACCCCGTTGGTGTCCGGGTTGTGGTGACCACTTCTTTCTGGCTTCACTGCACAAAGCAATGGCAGAAATCGGCAAAGCTCCTTGGGAGAATGCCGTCATCTCAGGTATCGGCTGCTCCAGCCGTCTGCCCTATTACATGAATACGTATGCGATGCAGACCATCCACGGACGTGCTGCTGCCATCTCTACAGGTGCCAAGGTTGCCAATCCCAACCTGACGGTATGGCAAATCTCCGGCGACGGTGACGGTCTGGCCATCGGCGGTAACCACTTCATCCACGCCGTACGCCGTAACATCGACCTGAACATGATTCTGCTGAACAACCGCATCTACGGTCTGACCAAAGGTCAATATTCTCCGACCTCTCCACGTGGTTTCGTCAGCAAGTCGTCTCCCTATGGTACGGTAGAAGATCCATTCCACCCGGCAGAGCTTTGCTTCGGTGCCCGCGGCCGTTTCTTTGCCCGCGCGGTAGCTACCGATGCTCCGGGGACAGTGGAAATATTGAAGGCAGCCATGGCTCACAAAGGGGCTTCCGTTTGCGAGATTCTGCAAAACTGCGTTATCTTCAATAACGGTACGCATGACTCCGTAGCCAAAAAGGAAGACCGCGCCAAGAATGCTATCTACTTGAAACACGGCGAACCAATGCTCTTCGGCGAGAACAACGAATACGGACTGATGCAGGAAGGCTTTGGTCTAAAAGTCGTGAAACTCGGTGAGAACGGCATTACAGAGAAGGATATCCTTATCCACGATGCCCACTGCATGGACAACACCCTGCAACTGAAGCTTGCCTTGATGGAAGGTCCCGACTTCCCGATTGCACTCGGTGTTATCCGCGATGTGGAAGCTCCTACTTACGACGATGCTGTTCATGAACAAATCGAAGAGGTGTCTGCCAAGAAGAAGTATCACAACTTCGAGGAATTACTGATGACGAATGATACGTGGGAAGTAAAATAAACCACTAAGATTTTTGCATAAGTTGCTTCCACACTTCCACTCATCTGCCGAAATTTCTTATCCAACGGCATTTCAGATGCTGTGGAAGCAACTCAAAAGTATGGAAGCGCATTTTGCTTCCACACTTTTGAGTTGCAATATTAATAGCTTGTATCATTTCTTATTAATATTATGTTTGCACGAAACAAATAAGGTGCAAACATGATATTAATTTCCTAAAAGTAAGAGTACCTCCCTATCCTTTCTCTCACAAACCGCAGGCTGATAGTTCCTTCGTTCGAGTAATCCTTCCCAGATAAAGGTCAAAAACACTCCCACCCTGAAAAGAAAATGCAACCACTGCAACTGCACCAGATTTTATTGCAGCGATAGAACAGACCTCCGACGAACAAGACTTCAAGGGAAGAGAGGGAAATTGTGGAATACCTACTGTGGATTTTTTCCACATCTCCACACCACAAACACCCGAACTTTCCTTTTTCCCGATAGAAAATAAGCAATTGATTATCAATATTATTCATCCTTAAAAGGATAGTCTGCCTTTCGTTTGGCATACCTCTTGCTAAAATATCCGCCGAAAGGACGTAACATTTATAATAAGATAAATCAATTATTTTTCAGTAGTATGAAAATCAGGATGAGAAAACGGTGTGACATTCCACATTCAGCGTCGCACTTCCAAAAAAGTTTGATTATTGCAAGTTGGTTATTAACATTTCTTTTCACCGGAACAGCCTTTGCACAAGAGAACCGAACCATTACAGGCATTGTAAGAGATGTAACGGGAGAACCGCTTATCGGTGCCAGCGTCATACAGAAAGGCACCAACAACGGCGTCATTACCGATGTGGACGGCAACTTCACACTGACCGTTCCTGCAGATGCAACACTCTCTATCGCTTACATGGGCTATGCTACCCGGGAGATAAACCTGGCAAAACGAAAAAAGCAAGGCGACCTGAAGATTACACTCAGCGAAGATACCCAGCAACTGAAAGAAGTCGTAGTAACGGCAATGGGTATCAAAAAAGACACGAAACGTGTCGGCTATGCCATCAGTACCATCAGTGCAGACGAATTGGTAAAGGCAGGAGCACCCAACTTTGCCTCTGCCATGTACGGTAAAGCACCGGGAGTCCGCATCACACAGACACAAGGCGGTTCTGCCGGAGCTGTCTCCATCAACGTACGCGGACTGACTTCCATCACTGGAAATAACCAGCCACTCATCATTCTGGACGGTGTACCCATCCGCAACGGCGGCACGGGTAAAGGCACGGACTTCGCCGAATTTGGCAACGACGGACAAATCCGTTCCAATGGTCTGGTAGACATCAACCCAGAGGACATCGAGAGCCTCAGTATTCTGAAAGGAGCTTCTGCCACAGCTCTCTACGGCTCGGAAGCTGCAAACGGTGCGGTAGTCATCACTAGCAAGCGCGCCAAAAGCGGCAAGCTGACGGTGGACTTCAATGCCCAAGTCATGGCAAACTTACCGGCTTATCTGCCAAAAGTACAGACCGTATACGGGCCGGGAACCTACAACACCGCATACAGCGATTATGAGAAACAGACGGGAGGCTTCTATCAGAGAACCCTAAACGGACAAAGCTACAAAAGCCTCCGTTCCACCACCTTGTCCTTCGGCCCAAAATACGACGGCAGCGAGGTACTTTACTGGGACGGGAAGATGCGCCCCTACCAGGCACTGACCGACAACCCGTGGAAAGAGTTGTTTCGCACCGGCTGGACCCAGACCTACAATCTCGCCATCTCACAAGGGACGGAAACCACCAGCAACCGCTTCTCCTACACATTCATGGACGAGATTCCCAATGCCCTGACCGGAAGCTTCACCAAACACAACTTCAAGCTGACCGGTTCGTATCAACTGGCGAAACCGCTGAAACTGGAATACTCCCTTAACTACATCGTACAGAATGTAGAAGACCGCCCGCAAACCTCGCTCAACCTATACAGCGGTTTCGGCAACATGTTCTCCACCTTCCTGGACATTCCCTATCTGAAACAAAGTTACGTCACCAGTCTGGGATACCGTAATACCTTTGTCGGAGGAAACGCCACGCTGACTCCCGAGGAATCATGGGCCTACGACCCCAGTTACGCCACCGGAGTGAACAACATGCTGTGGAATATGTACCATCACCATAGCGACGAGACAGAGAACCGGCTCATCGGTATGATTCGCCCCACCTGGCAGATAACCAACTGGCTGAGTCTGCGTGCCCAGGTTTCAACTGATATCACAGATGTGAAGCAAACACTGAAATATGAAAGCGAACAACCCAATTCCCTATACGACCCCAACGGCAGCTTCCAGTCCATCAACCGCCGTTACGACATTGTTTATGGAGATGTTATGTTGAACTTCAACTATAATATCAACCGCTTCGACATTGCCGCCACCGTAGGCTGGACCGGACGCTACGAAAATATGAACAATATCAGGGTCTCCACCAATGGCGGGCTTGTCACGGAAAACTGGTTCGACCTCAATGCCAGCCGCTACACGCCAAGCAGTACCCTGCAACGTATGGAACTACTGAAAACCGGCTATATGGGTACACTAAGCCTGGGATGGGACAACTATCTATTCCTTGAACTGACCGGACGCCAGGAACGCTCGTCTACCCTAAAAGACCAGAGCTTTTTCTATCCTTCCGCTAATCTGAGTTTCCTCTTCACCCAAGCCTTCCACATGCCGTCATGGTGGAACTATGGAAAACTGCGCCTCTCATACGGTATCGTAGGAAATGCTCCTGAAACCTATACCGCCAATATCGTCTACGAGCAAGGTTCGGACAACGGATTCACCTGGAACACCATTCCCTCTTCATGGGGGAATGCAGATATCCGTCCGGAAAAGAAGTACGAATACGAGATAGGTCTGGAAAGCAAGTTCTTAAACAACCGGTTGGGTATAGATGTATCTTACTACAACAACCGTGTAAAGGACCAGATACTCTCCACACCGCAACCTTCCACATCAGGCGTAAAGAATGTGTTGATGAATGTGGGCGAGGTAGCCAACCACGGCTGGGATATATCAATCAGTGCCACTCCCATACTGACCAGAGATTTCCGCTGGGACCTGACAGCCAACTATGGTGTATATAAGAACAAAGTAGTGAAACTGGCCGATGGAGTGCCCTATCTGGAAATACTCAACTCCGGAGGCAGTGGAATAAAAATACAAGCTGTGGAAGGCCAGCCAATGGGTGACATCTATGCGCAGGTTCCCCAGGTGAACGAAAACGGTGAGTACCTCGTTTCCGATAAAGGGCTTTACCTCAACCAAACCGAATTGCAGAAAGTCGGCAACATCAATCCGGCAGGCGTAGGAGGTCTATTCAACTCTTTCTCCTACAAGAATGTATTCCTCGATTTCAGTATCGACTTCCGCATCGGAGGAGATGTCATCAACGAAATGAACCAATATGCCACCGCAGTGGGTCTGACACCCGAATCCCTAAAGTACCGCGATACGGAACACGGCGGACTGTCCTATTACTATCCGGGCGACAACAATTCCAGCGGAATTCCGGTACAAGTAGACCCTTCCACGGGTGCCGGCCCCAACGGAGAGATAATCTACCACGACGGCATCATCCTTCCGGGTGTAGTGGCCTCCACTGGCGAAAGAAACACACGTATCATTCCGGCAGGCTATTACTACAACACCACCTATAATTGGGGAACGGAGGCCGAACAGCTGACATACCGCCATTCGGTATTCGACAATTCTTATGTCAAACTGCGTGAATTGACCATCGGCTACCAGTTTCCCGAAAAGATAATTTCCAAACTGGGACTGGGCCGGCTGAGTGTGTCGGTCTTCGGACGTAACCTCTTCTACTTCTACAAAGCACTGAAAAACTACGATGCGGAGTCGTCCGTCGGAACATCCTGGGCCAACCAGGCTACCGTGGGAAGTTCTACCACAGCTACCCGCAGTTTCGGTGTTTCACTTCGTGCAAGTTTCTGACAAAACAACCATCCAAAAAACAAAAAAGAGTATGAAAAAGACAAAGATATTATCCCTTGTTTCATTGGGAGCATTCCTCTTGACAACATCAGGCTGTACGGATTATGACTTCGACAGCAAATACGAAGACCCCTCCAAAGTAACCCAAGTCACCATCAGTAATCTGATGGTAGGAGTCTTCCAAAAAGTAAAGGACTATGATGTTTACGAATACAACCGGTTCTTCGGATTCGATTCACAGTTTACAGGCAAGTATGCACAAACCTTCGGCTACTCCAACACTACAGATATGTATACCCCCGGCTATATACCCGCCATTGACGGACAGTGGGACAATGTGTATTCGGCACTGGCCCAGTTCCGCAAGCTGGAATCTCTCTACAAAGAAGAAAGCGCGGCAGAGCAAGCACAGGATGAGGCATTCTATCTTGCCGCCAAAGTACAGCTGTACGATTTTTTCGCCGCCACAGTGGACATTTTCGGGGATATGCCTTTTTCGGAAGCTTGCACACTACCGCTTACCAACGATGTAGGTAAATCGTATGCTCACTATGACAAGGCCGAGAATATATATAAAACCATTCTTGACGAGCTCAAAGAAATTGCTCCGCGGTTCCGCTCCATCCCCACACCGAGGAACTTCAATACACAAGACTTTATCAACAACGGGGACATGGACAAATGGGAACGCTATGCAAACTCCTTGCGACTGCGCCTTGCCATGCGCGTAGCCGCGCAAGGAGACTTGCAGGCAGAAGGCCGTACCGCCATCAAGGAAATCCTGGAAAATCCGTCGGCCTATCCGTTGATAGAGGAACAAGAAAACAACATCCTCATTGTCAACCAGAAGTCTGGGCAACTGAACTTCACTGCAGGCCACGGACTGGGTGACTGGGTAACCAACCGACTCGCTTCGGGCGCCATCATCGACCGCATGCTGGGCCATGGCAACTACGATATGACCTGCAATGACCCACTGAGCGGCGTTTATGTGAAAGGAGAAGACGACCCGCGCATCCTACTCAACTTCAATCCCGTGAAGATTACCAACCAGAACACCGGTCAATTGGACGAACACCGTTATCTGGGCACAGACCTTACCGTGGCAGATGAGCTGACGGAATATTACAACTCGCAGGCACAAGACGAAGTCAATACCAGCAACACCGGTTTCTCACAAATCACGCAGAAAGGTTTCTTTTGGGAAAACGATAAATTCGACATGCTGATAATGGCCTCACCCGAAATCCATTTCCTGAAAGCGGAAGCCTATGAAATGGGGTATGGAGTGGCAAAGAATGAAGCGAAAGCGGAAGAAGAGTTCAAAAAGGCTGTCAGCCAGTCCATCACGCTTTACTACTATTACGATTCGGTAAGTACGGGTGAAAACGCACGCCGGTATGATGCCCCTACCGCCGAAGAAACCGCCTCTTTCGCCGCTGCCAAATGGAACAGCACGAAATATACAGACAAGCTGGATGCCATCATTACCCAAAAGTGGCTGCATTTCGGTTTCCTAGCCAGTCGTGAGGCATGGAGTGATATCCGACGTACCGGCTATCCGTCCGGCCTAGCCTTCCCCGAAGTGGCCGGTACCATCACAAATGTGCCGAACCGCTGGAGATACCCGAATACGGAAGTCAACTACAATCCCTACTATAAAGAGGTGTCAGCCGAAGACACTTACTACCACAAACTGTTCTGGGCAAAATAAGGACTTTGTTCGCAAACCCATTTTGCCCGAAGAGTATATCATACTCACCACAGAATAACACGGATTAACACAGATTGCCTTAGGAGTTCTGATAATAAAGAGCTTTTAGCAGTGTTAATCCGTGCTATCCTGTGGTGAGTATGTATTTGCCCCCTCTGTTTCTTTTATTCCGAACAGTATCCCTCCTTTTTTAGAAATCTTAAGGATTTCCCGGTAGGGAGATTGCGGGAAACCACTGTCTTTAATGAACGACGGACAAACATCGCTTCCGCAAAAACTGAACTATAACATAACGGACTAAATGAAAAAGTATCCAAATGACTTGATTGGCGACATCATGAAAGCCTTCGGCAAATATGCCGACCGACCGGCATTCGTCATCGAAGACACGGCCTGCACTTATGGAGAGCTGGCAACTTGCGTACAGAAAATATCCTCCCTATTCAAGGACAGAGAAGACAAAATTATCGGTATCGTCGCAGAAAACAGACTGGAAACATACGCATCCATACTATCTGCACTGATTTGCGGAAAGACATACGTCATCCTCCATCCTTCCTACCCCAAACATAGGAACGACAGAATTGCCGACTCGGCAGGCATCCGCCTCGTGCTGCATACCGAGAATATCCATGTCTTGAACCTCGACACCCGGAATCTGGAACTGATATGTACCTCCGAAATAGAGCAGGCAGAGAACTCCGCCACGTTCCATGCCGCAGAAGACATCCTCCATACGGCAGAAGAGGAAAATGCCTACATCATCTTTACCTCCGGAAGCACAGGCGAACCCAAAGGAGTACCCATCTCCCGCCGTAACCTGAATGCTTTCTATACCGCCTACCACCGCCTCGACTGGCAACTGGACGAGAACGACCGGATGCTGCAGATGTTCGAACTCACTTTCGACGTTTCCATCGTATCCTTTCTATATCCGCTGACGCTGGGTGCTTGCATATACACCGTTTCTCCGGAAGGCGTGAAATACATCAACGTAATTGAAACTCTGGAAAAATACGACCTGACCTTCGCTGCCGTAGCCCCTTCACTGCTCCAGTTGCTACATCCCTATTTTCCGGAGATACACCTTCCCGCACTGAGATATCTGGTGGTTACTGCCGAGGCATCTGACGCGGAGCTGTTGGGTGCTTTCAGAAAATGCGTCCCCAATGCCTCTTTCATAAACCTATACGGACCGACAGAGGGAACCATCTACTGCACTGCCTACCGGATACCCGTCACCTCCTGCAAGCATCACAACGGCATGACCGCTATCGGAAGGCCTTTCGAAGGCATCGATGCCCTAATTATGGATAACGACGGTCGCCCGCTGCCTACCGGAGAAACCGGCGAACTATGGATTAGCGGCAATCAAGTGATGGGTGGATACTGGAATGCTCCCGAAAAAAACGGGGAATGCCTCGTAGAGACCGCCAATGGAAAAGTATACTACAAGACGGGAGACCTCTGCCGGATGGATGCCGACGGTGACATCATCTATTGCGGACGAAAAGACTCACAGATAAAGATACAAGGATTTCGCATTGAGCTGAGCGAGATTGAACATGTGGCAAAAAACTTTTTCAACGGTGAATGCCGTGTAGTCGTCATTCCCAAATACGACAACGACAACCAGTGCGAACTGCATCTCGTCGTAGAGAAGAAACAGCTCGACAAACAGCAGATAGAGGAATATCTGTGTAGCAGGCTTCCCTACTACATGATTCCCAAACATATGCATTGTCTGGAACAGTTTCCGCTGAACACCAGTAGCAAAACAGACAGAAAGAAAATACAAGAACTAATTTAAACTTGACAATGGATACACAGACTATTTTGAATGAAATGAGCCTCATCTTTCGAGAGGTACTGAAAAGAGAGAACATCGTACTTGACAATGAGACCACCGCCCAGGATGTGGAAGGATGGGATTCACTGACCAACATGCAACTGATAAACAAGATAGAGAAGAAATTCAATGTACGCTTCACCTTCAGAGATATTGTAAAACTCAAAAACGTGGGAGACATCTGCCATGCCATTTTAACCAAAACCAACTAGGAAATGTCATTCATATCCCTGAACTTCGTCGTACTGTTTGCGTGTACTTTCATTCTATACCATACGCTTCCTTCACGATTCAGAAAAGCGACCTTACTGACAGCCAGCTGCCTCTTCATAGGCTTCTACCACCTCGCTTTTCTGATAACGGCCCTCATCCTCACGCTTACCACCTTCTACCTTGGCAAATGGATAGGACAGGCCAAGCGGGAAAGCGGCATGAAGGGAATTTATTTTTCAGGTGTGTGTTTTCTGGTTGTAAGCTGGTTGGCATTCCGGTATGCTGACCGGCTTACAAACTGCCACATTCTCTTTCCACTGGGAATCTCTTTCTATACTTTCCAGGCCATTTCGTACCTGACAGAAATCTACTGGCAAGAAGAAGAACCGGAAAAGAGCCTGCCCGACTTCATGATATACATGCTCTTCTTCATGAAGTTCCTTTCCGGTCCCATAGAAAGAGCAAGTGACATGCTCCCCCAACTGAAGTCCTGCAAAGCCACGGACTATACATCCATGGTCTACGGAATGAGACTGATTGTCGTGGGACTAATAAAGAAACTGATACTGGCCGACTCCATCGCCCCATACATAGACGGTGTCTTCGGGTCGGTATACACAGCCTCGGGCGTGCAATTGCTGATGGCATGCCTCCTATATCCGATAGAGCTGTATGCCGACTTCTCCGGATATACCGACATCGCATTGGGAGGAGCGCGCATGCTGGGATTCAAGCTCAGCCCAAACTTCAACCGGCCGTTCATTGCACAGACCACTGCCGACTTCTGGCGCCGATGGCACATGTCGCTTTCATTCTGGGTACGCGACTATCTGTACCTCCCGTTGTCCTCGAACCTGCGTGGATGGGGACAATGGGGCGTATTTCTAAGTCTGGCGCTGACCTTCACGGGACTGGGTATCTGGCATGGTGCCGGATGGAACTTCGCTGTCTACGGACTAATTCAAGGTGTCATCATCTTCTACGAGATGAAGACCACAGCATTTCACCGCAGACTGAAAGCCCAATTGGGAAGCCGCTTATATGCCACATTATCCGTCGTAAGGACCTACCTACTTTTTGCCGTATCTCTGATATTCTTCCGGGCGGGCTCCATGGCCGAAGCGTTCCACTACATCAGCCACCTCTCCTTCGGCGTACATTACAGTTGGAAGGAAATGAACATCGGAATGCCGGACCACAACAGCATTGTGGCAGGAAGCGCACTCGTACTGATATTGGTTTACGAATATTTCATGTCCAAGCATGATTTGCTAGAAGCCCTCGGACGACAGCCGGCAGCCGTAAGATGGAGTATCTATTATCTGCTCGCCATAATACTTTTCACACTGGGACAGTTCAACTCGGACAGCTTCATATATTTACAATTTTGACAATAAAGACACATGATGAAGAAAAACAGCGAACGGAACGCAGCCATACGTTTCATGAAAAAGCTCTTTATCCTTTTTATCCCTTTTATAGCTCTACTGGCAGTCTATTTCCTGGACGACCCTTTCATGGTCCTAAAGAACTATGAACGATACGACCAAACCCCGGTTGTACTAAACGAAGGGCACGTGGGGTGGCAGATGTATCTGAACAACCGGGATACCATCCCCATCGACTCCTATATCATGGGAAACTCCTGCACTATGGCCTATCAATGCCATGAATGGGAGAAATACCTCCACGGCGGAAGAGCCGTACGGCTATTCGGAAATGCCGAAAGCCTTGCCGCCGTCTGCCTGAAGCTGAAGGCACTGGACAAGGCAGGTGCAACAATCAAGAACCTGCTGCTGATTATCGACAAGGAATCATTGCACAACGACCGTTGCCTGACCGGACATTCCAACATTCTGCCACCCGCCATATCGGGAATAAGCAGCTTCAAGTTTCAGAAGGAATTCTGCCAAGCCTTCTTCTACCCGAACTTTCTCTTCCCCTATCTGGACTACAAGCTGTTCCATACCTATCGCCCTTACATGAAAGGGGTTATAAACCCCTATGGCTCCACCCGAAACCCGGTAACCAATGACGTGTTAAATCCCAGAGAGAAAATGATAAAGGAAGAGGGAGATAAGTACTGGGAAAACCGGAAAGGAGAATTCACCAAAGAGAAAATGAAGAATTATAGAGACGGGAAATACCGGGAAGCCCCCCAAGTGCTCAGGGAAAAGCAAATCAGCTTGTTGCAGGAAATAAAGTGGATTTGCCGGAAGCATGATACCGATGTGAAAATCATTATCAGTCCCGACTACCTGCAGGTCAACATAAACCATGCCGACGTAAAGACGCTAAAGCGCTTCTTCGGAAAACGGAATGTGTTTGATTTCACCGGTATCAACGAATACACGGAAGACATCCACAATTATTATGAACCGGGGCATTATAGGCCCGCACTTGGAAAAAGGCTGATGGAAAAGATATATGAACCTTATATCTTGTCACCGAAAGCCAGATCTCCGGCATCTCCCAGCCCGGGCACGATATAGGAATGCTCGTTCATCTCAGGGTCGATTGCCGCACACCACAAGGTCTGTCTCTTATACACATCTCCGAGGCCCACGAGACTACGCTGCATCTCGTATGCC
>ERZ1694700.118-NODE-118-length-15243-cov-10.125099_pt1 | contig 15243 bp, 14 predicted proteins | sample MGYA00581722_ERZ1694700 | MGnify/ENA primary metagenome ERZ1694700 (study PRJEB42213, sample SAMN07424542) | human gut metagenome | biome: ENVO:00009003; feature: ENVO:2100002; material: ENVO:00002003 | host: Homo sapiens | place: USA | collected 2014 ...
GAGATGCAGCGTAGTCTCGTGGGCTCGGAGATGTGTATAAGAGACAGAAACATAAGTTACTACCACAACTCAAGTGATTCAAGAAGCAGGATCTATTATAATTTCGACCACATCCTTGAACTTATAGCATCCGACCCCAAACTCTCCAGGCAAACGGATATAGTGAGGGCGCAGACGACAGAGAAGGCTTACAAGGAAGAGAAACACAGACTCCCCATGATAGCACCTTCCGGAATATTCGACTACAGAAACGATGACCCGACCAACCTGCGCCAGTATTCAAATATCCTTGTGCTTGACTTCGATGATTTTGAGTCACATGAGGCAGCACGGGAATTCAAGGAAAGACTGATACTATATGCCGACCGGTTACATCTTTACGCTGTATGGTTCTCCCCGGGTAATAAAGGTGTGAAGGCGGCTATGATCCATGACAACACCAACCCGGCCCATCATTATAACCTTTTTTGGCAGGTGAAGCAGAGGTTATATCCGAGGACTGAGGAATTCGATAAGAGTTGTCATAATCTCAGCCGCACATTCTTTCTTAGTTCCGATCCTAAAGTCTATGTCAACCCTAAGAAAGATACGTTGCTTCCCTACCACTTTGAATATGATCCGTCCATTCCCAAGCCTGCCGTGAAGAGTTATAATAAGGGTGGTTCAAGCGGTAGTTTCATTCATACGCCGGAAGAACTGGAGAGGAATACAGGTTTTCAGAGGTTATGGAAGGACAAGACGCTGATTAACTACGTGGACAAGAGATGGAGAAAAGAGTATCCGGACAGTTATGAGGACGGTAACAGACATAAATCCATCCTCTCACGGGCAAAATGGTTATGTCTGTATGGTGTCTTGTATGATGCGGCTCTGGAATATCTTATCGGTACGTTCGGCAGGCATGGTATCTCTGAGGATGACATTCGGGGAATGGTAATCAATAACTATAATGCCAACCGTGAAAGCTTTGGTGCCTCAAGGATGGAACTGTATGGCAAGAAGGAGCAGGGAGTGGTGTACAGGAATCAGATGTTGAGGGAAAATACACCGTTCAAATAAGGTCTAGAACGGTGATTGGTAAAAGAGGTAAGTTTATGATGGCTTGCCTCTTTTTTCTTTTGTCAATGATGCCTCTGAAAGAAGGTGATATTAAAATCCCATTCCCCGACCTCTCTCGGCATGGGAAATGGGAATACAAACAAACAAAACAAACAAATCCTCTCCGTTCTTCACAGAAAAGAGAGGCAGTCATATCCTTGAGAAGAGAGCGTCCTTACCGTAATAACCGACAAGTAGCGCTCCTTTTTTATGTTCTTTCAATGAATGAGTGTATGTAGTCATCCATTGATTTGCAAAGTTAGTATATATATAATGAATACACATGTTAAATAAATCAGATTATTGTAAAAAAGAATTCATGAATTATGATTCACTGAACATTCCCTCCCCATCTGCTGTTATATTCATTCAAGCCTTCTGGATAATGGTGCGGTCTGTAGAGTTAAGTGTTGGATTATATCTCTTGCAGGCAGAGGCACTGTATTTCCGGGAGGCTTCTTTATACACGAATATCCGTAAAATCAGGCTGTCTGAGTGGGATATGCGGAAGCTCACTCCATTATCATCAACCGGACGGTATATCATATGCACATTGGTTTCCATGATGGGGAAGCCCTATAGTCAGGACTCCCCATGGTTGTCAATCACTCTCACCCGAACATATTATAGTCACTCTCCACAAAATTGTCAGGGAGGGTCTTACGGTCGAGTTTAAGCATCTTCACTACGGAATTCTTCAGGTAGATCTTAGGTTTTTCCGGCAACCCCAGAAGTTCGTCCACCAGATTACGCACCTTGACCTTCCCATAATCCTTCTCACCGGACAGCAGACCGACCTTGTAGAGATCACAGAAGTCCAGTGTCTCCCTAATTATCAGCAGTGAAGTCTTGGGATCTATCACCGGTTCGGCACTTACGAAGGTCCGGTAGCCTCTGTCGTGAAGCAGTTTCATCGTGCAGATACGATCCAGGTTCGGTGACGAGTTACCTTCCAGCTCGTCATGTCCGGTCAGAGTGAATCCGAAAGCGATATGTTTCTTGCAGAGCTCCTCATCATAACCCTCCTTGGCAGAGAGAAGACCGAAGAATGGCTCCACGAAATCGGCGCGTTTGGTCAGCAGCTTCACATTAATCCCTTTCTCCATACATATCCCCACAGCCCTGGCCGTCAATCCCATCGTTTCAGGAAGTAAAGGATCGGTGGTGAAGCAGAAGAACAGTCCATGTTTCATCAGCTCGGGAAGATTCCTGAGCACTTCCTTCCTGAACTGCTCCACAGCGTCATCCTCATCCTTGAAAGCCTTCTGAAGAGTTGGTGTCGGGGTGTAAATCTTGGCGTTCCTTCCCTTTTGCAGATAACAATAGGAGCACTGGTTACTGCATCCGTTATAGAAATTGCAGGCCCATTCACCATATTCCCCAGCTTTTCCATTAGGCTGGTATATAGCTTTTCCATGATATTTGTTATTCTCAGGAACAGGAACATCCCCGGTTACAGTAGCCTCCTCCTTCTCTCCGGACAAGGCATCGAACTCCTTCTCAGCCTCACAAGCTTTCTTCTCATAATCGGCCTTCAAGGTCTCGTCTTCAATATCCTTGTAGAACTTGTCCCAGAATCCCTTCAACAGCCTGACCTTCTCATCATTGTCCTTCTCACCTGCAACATTCTCTGCATCGGTTCTGTCCAGGGCGGTGAAGAACAGGACCAGCAGGTTCACCACGGCTTCCTTCATGCTGTCGCCGCACGCATTATAGACCTCGATGAACATATTGATCGACGCGCTGTTCCTTACCATCTTCGGAATATCACGCCAGCAGACCCTGAAGGCATGAAGGATACGCTCGCCACGGTCGATGTTCTCCTCCACACCTTTCAATACCATGGGGAGTCCCTTGTCGGGGGCTTCCATATACTCCGACAGCATTTTTTTCTTATAGGTGTCGGAAAGGTTAAGGATGGTGTACGCGTATTTCTCACCCAGCTTCAGTTCCTCCTGCCACTTGACGGCGGTGGCAAGATTGCTCTTCGCATGGCCCGTTCTGGCCGCGATATGGCGTGAGCAGTCCTTCGAGTCCCAGTTACGGTTGTTGGTATTCCTTATAAGTATCCAGCGGTCTATAGGAAGGCCACTCTCCACGTGTCTGAACTTCAGAGGGTGTTTGTAACTCTCATCTTCGGAAAGCAGTTCGAGATGTGCCTGTATCCTATGGACTCCATCCGCAACAAGGAGGGTGGCGGGAACTTCGGGAGAGTCCTTGGTATATTTCTTATCTCCGTCATTGAGGTCAGTCAGTTCACGTTTCGAATAAGCTTCAAAATATTCCGCTCCAAAGAATATGGAAACGGGTTCTATACAGCCATCTTTTTTCAGGCTGCTTTTCAGTTTTTTCAGGTGGGGCTTGTGGATCATCCTTCCGAAATCCTTGTCGGCAACCAGTATGAACCCGGCCGACCGGAGCTCCTCGAGTGTTACGGTTCTTTCATCCTCTATCTTTTTCAGGATCTGCTCCATCTTGTCCATAGTCTTTTCTACCAATGTATCTTTTTTCCTGTTCATTTTCGTTTAATATTTAGTTATTTGGCAATATGGAGTGGCCCTCATAACGATACCACCCCGTTTCAATTGTTCATGACCGGGACCGTATTCTTCACAAAACGGTCTGCGCCCATAATCTGTATATATATCCTGCAACAATATCCTTGTTACAGCCATCAGGCAACACTGATCCCGGACTTACAAATGTACCGGGAGGAGTATTGGAGGTCATTGCCGGACTCCTCTTTAAAGAGCCGCGGCCATAAAGTGCAGGCTGGCGTGCCTGCATATATTATTGTACAATAGGTCAAAGGACTTTTCTTTCTACACGGGGGCGTTTTTTTCAGATGTGACAGTTCGTGTATCCAATGTACTGAAGACTGTTTCAAGCCCTTCCCGTTTTAGAATTCACTGCAAAAAAACAGAAAATATTTTAAACTTAAGACACTAATATCCAGGTATATATAAAAAGAACAGCCAACATGTCGGCTTGTTGTCGGCTATGTCGGCTTACGATTTATAGGGAAGTTCAGACCGGATTTTTATATTGTAAAGCCGGCCTTTTTTACAAGATTTACAAGAGTGGAATGGTATTCTGATTCTATTTTCAATGAAGCCTTTTCTTTTGGGGTTCTATAGGGGGTGAAGTCATTGGCCTTGAAAGGCTGCTCCAGATCGAAACAATCGTTCAGCCTTTTGTATCTCTTCTCCTTACTCCTGCCGATAATTTCTTCTTGAGTATAACCCAACAGAGTCAGCAGATCCAAAAGGGACGCCTTGCTGGTCTTATTGTTCTGAACCTTCTCCGTTTTCTTTATCCATCTGATCGGATGATAATGTATTCCGGGTATGGCTTCCTCTAAAGAAAACAGGAAAAAGAGATCCCGGTCACTTGTCAGAGGATCAACAAATTCATGTTGCTGTAGAAGCTTCAGTAATTCCTCTCCCATATGTCGGGAGAACTTTCTTGAAAAACGTAAGACCCTGTCAGGTATAATCTCTTTTCGCATGTCCTTGCCGCCGGTCAGGAGATTGTCCAATTCATTTGTTAAAGCTTCTTTCTTTCCAAGTATCATGTCATACAGAGCCTGCCACTTGTTTTTGAAGCTGTCAAGGGCTTTTTCTGTTTTAACGTTGCCGGCGCAAAGACGATACTCGTCCAAAAGCTTGCATGTCTTTACGGTCTCTTCCCGGGAATACAGCAAATGCCTTTCAACAGTTCTCCTGTATAGGCGGACCGCATCTTCAATTGGAAGGGATGACAGCGTACGCAGTTCCTGAAGTACAGTTTCAGACTGCAAATTGCCACATCGGATGGTTTGTTTCTGAAATTCGTCCCCATATGTTTCCAGTTCGTCCAAAAAAAGATCTTCCACAATGGGTGAGAGCCTGTGCGCACCGGATTCATCCCTTGTGAAATATGTAAGGAAAGGGGATAGCGGAATGAACCCGTCCCCTCTTTTTATTGAAGCAGAGCACTTGTCCCCATCGTGTACGGATAGCAGTGCCAGTCCTCTGTTCAACGCTTCGATATACTCATTTAATTTATCCATTGATATAAATTCAAATTGGTGGTACGAAATTCATTGGAGGTGGTGACAATCGGACAAAATGTTTTTGGGAACGATAAATCAGTCTCCCTGCCAGGATTCCACTTTGTAGATTCAATCACGGTTTCTTCTTACGTTCCCTTATTTTGATTATCCGTTCCGCCTTATCCAGCAGGTATTCTCCCGCAGGATGATAGTTTTCCGGGGTAAGAAAAAACTGGTTGCAGGTCATTACATCGCTGAACGTCACCTTGAGCATGCCCGAATTGTCCAGCATTTTGATGATGGTCTCCTCAGGGGTGTTGTCTTTCCTCAGTGATACCACCATGTTCACGATCCCTTGTATATTGCCCTTTTGTATCTCCCGTTTGTGGCCGGTGATATGTAGTATTACTTGTTTGATGTCGGCCAGTTCCTGCCGCAACGGTTTCAACCCTTCCGCAATGCCTTCCTTGATTATCCTCAGTATCCGATTATAGTCCATGACCACAAGATTCTGTCCGGAAGGCTTCTCAGGTACTTTTTCCAGTTCTGCCTGGCCTCCCATATCGAAAATACCGTCACCTAGCTTCTTCTTGAATGCGCTCGTCACCTTCCTGGACTTGTCCTTGGCAGTCAGGTGGGCGTATACTTCATCCACCATCTTGGTGTTTTCATGACCCGTCGCAATGATTATATCCTCCTTTGGTATGCCCTTACGGCACATGATAGTAATGAACGAGTGTCTGCCGCAATGCGTATGAAGCAGTTCATAGAGGGGCTTGGTGTATTTTGTGCCGTTCTCCTCATAGGTTATAGGTTCGTCAAGACCTGCTTCTTGAGCTATGGATCTTATTGCGTTATTTAGTGCGGATTGCTTTTCCTTATAATATTTGATTTCTTTACCGGCATACTTGTCTATGATTTCTTCTGCTAATGGCACTAGAGGAATGATAGCCCTGGCTCCAGTCTTCTGCTGGACGATAGATATTGTACCGTTCTCCTCATCCCTTTCGTTATCACCGTTAAGAAACTTCTGCATATCGCTGACGCGTTGCCCCACGAGGCATTGTAGTACGAACAAGTCTCTTATCTCTGTATTCTTTTTGACTTGTTTCTCGGTGCCGGTTAGTTGATGCTCATAGAGCTGCTTGATCTGCTCCTCGGTCAACGCTACCTCCTTATTACGCGCCAACTCCTTGTTGGATTTGTCCTTTACTAATTCAAAGCTTTCAAGGTTACTTTCCTCCCACTTGAAAGGAATATCAATACGTTTGGAAGCCTTTCTGAGTATCGCAAAGAATGTACTCATGATATTTTTTAATGATGAAGCCTTCTTACCTTTTTTATTATCTTCCTTACCATCTTCAAGTAAGAATTGCTGGTATCTGGTAAATGTTTCCAGGTTCATACTTTCCCAAGTATCAGGTATGGAGTTCTCATCCAGAAACCTTTTGAACTTGTCGATGTTGAATCGGTACTGGTTCTTTGAACTATCCACAATATCCTTCTCCTCTACAATCTGTTTCATGATGAAGGTGGCAGGTTTTTCCGTTTTTTTCTTCATAGTATCCTTATATATGTACTGTTTGAGTAAGACAATGGCCCTGTGCTCTATCTCTTCAGGGTGGTCGCAAAGATACTGCTTGTATTCCGAAAAATAAAGTTTCAGCTTGCCGATCTTCTCATTGACGATGGTATTGTTCTCGTTGTCCAGCTCGGTCAACCGGCAACTGATATACGCTTCCTGTTTCTTTACGTTCCACTGGTCCGGATATACCCTCACTCCCGTGGAAAGTTTTATCTGCTTGTTCCTGACGCGTGCTACAAAATAGACGTTCGTCGGCTTTTCGGACTTGGGTTTTCTAAGGTTGAAATTGCATCCGATCTCGTTGATGAAAAACTGTGCATTCATAAGGCGGTTCTTTAAGTTCGTTCTTTTTTTACGTTCTTTAATACCGTTCTTTTAAAGCACTCAGCAACGAAACTGATTAATTTATAGCCCTTTGAGAATATACCAGAACAAAACTTCGCACTTGTGAACAAATAATATTTATTTTTGCAATGTTAATGACTTGTCTGTCCTATGCCGGTAAGCCGGAAGGACGGTCAGAAAGGAGAACAGACATGAAACCAATGAAAGAGATTTATCTGGCAGGAGGATGTTTTTGGGGTACCGAACATTTCCTGAAACAAATAGAAGGTGTGGAGGCTACCCAGGTGGGATATGCCAATGGAAATATAGCCAATCCTACCTATCAGCAGGTGTGTACCGGTACCACGGACTTTGCCGAAACCGTAAAAGTACAGTATGATCCCGATGAGGTGGACTTACCTTTCCTTATCGACCTTTATTTCAAAACGATTGACCCTACCAGCCTCAATAAGCAAGGGGGGGATAGAGGTACACAGTATCGCACGGGTATCTATTATACGGATACCGCCGACCTGCCTGTTATTCGTGAAACCGTTGACCGGCTGGCTGCCAACTACTCCCGTCCGTTGGTTGTAGAGATAGAGCCTTTGAAGAACTTCTATCTCGCCGAAGATTATCATCAAGACTATCTGGACAAAAATCCGGGTGGATATTGCCACATTAACCCCGCCTTGTTCGACTTGGCGCGTAAAGCGAAGATGAAGAAAGAAGGAGATGGCGAGTATTTAAATCTGGAAAAGTAACGGACAATGGATATACTGTTAATAAGTAATGAAGATACGTGCCGCAGCCGTATCGCGCAGGAACTCCTGCATGCATTTGGCAGGGGAATGAATATCTCTACGGCAGGAATTATGGAGGGGAACTGCGTTCCCGATGCCGTGTGCAATGTGATGGAACAGAATGGTTTCAGCGTGTCTCGCAAGAAACCCTCTGGTGTCGGGGCCTATACGCACCGGTCATGGGACTACGTGATTACCCTGTGTAAAGAAGCCGGAGAAGAACTGAAATTTATCACTCTGGATGCCAAGCAGCAGGCGCATTTTGATTTTGAAGATCCCTTTAAAAATCGTTTTCAAAATGAAAGTGAGCAGGATCAACAAGTTGCCACACTCTATGAAACCGTGTATCGGCGGCTGTATGAATTTTACCGCGATGAACTGAGCGAGCAGCTGTTGCCTCGTTGTACGTGCGGTGCAAATACCTATTGCCGTTGTGAATAGTGAAATATGTGTTTTTTTTTGAAGCAATCTCTTGACTCGTCCCTAAGGGCAGGACCTATCTTTGCATCATAAACAAAATGCGCATGAGTTTATGAAGAATAAAATGAAGTTTAAAATCGGAGAGTTTTCCAAACTTTGCCAAGTGACCGTTAAGACGCTTCGTCATTATGAAGAGATAGGATTGATGATACCCGTTGAAGTGGATGAGTGGACGGGGTATCGCTATTACGACATCAGCCAGCTCCGGTGTATGAGCCGTATTGTTTACCTCAAGCAATTAGGGTTCAGCCTCGAAGAGATATCCGAGTTGTTTGCCGATGGCAAGGAATTTCCGGATGCTGAATTGTTGAAGGTTAAAATAGAACGTTGCAAAAACGAGATTGAACACTTGATATGGCGGCAGACCGAACTTGCCAAATTGGAAAATTTACTCCATAAACAAGAGAATGTTATGGAAAAAGTGTTTAAGAAATCCCTCCCTTCAAGAATTTTTGCTACCCATCGCCGTAAAATAGACTCTTATCAAGAGCTGTTCAATCTTTGTCCGAATATCATCGGGCCTGAAATGTACCGTTTGGGTTGTGAATGTCCTGCCCCGGAATATTGTTTCACGGTGGAATATAATGAGGAATATGGGGTTGATATTGATATCGAGTTTTTTGAAGCGGTGGCTGAACGCAAGGAAGATTCGGAACTGATTAAATTCAAGGAACTTCCGGAAGTACCGGTTGCGCTCTGTGTCAACCATTACGGTGCTTATGAGCATATGCCCGAAACTTTCGCCGAGCTTTTTGCGTATGCCGAGGCAAATGGATACGAGGTCATTGACCGTGCCCGGTTTTGCCATATTGACGGCATTTGGAACAAAGAAACGGTGGATGAATGGATGACGGAAATTCAGTTGCCCATCAAACTTTCTTAATCAGCCTTTGATTTCTGCGGAAAGCTTTCAACCGTAAGAATACCTAAAAATAGGGATAGGTAGTCAACTTATTTTCTGCGAACTTTGCAGACTGAAAAAAGAATTGAAATGAGAAGCCTGCATATTCTGTTCATATTGGTAGTTGTCACTTGGCTCGGTTTTCCGCTGAGAGCGCAAGAAGCTATTTCTATCGGGACTCGCCACACTTTGTTTTCGCATGTCTTGAATGAGGCTAGAGAATATTGGGTGTATGTACCTGCAACCCGCCCGGGTGAAAAAGAGGAAAGTTATCCGGTTCTTTATTTGCTGGACGGTGATTCTTTTTTTCATTCGGTGGTAGGTTTTACTCGCTTGTTTTCCACCTCCAAAGTTTCTTCCTTACCGCCCTGTATCGTTGTGGCTGTCCTGAATACAAACAGAACCAGAGACTTTACGCCAACCTGTTCCGCTGCCCGGCGTGACGGAACTGTCCGTCCGGGCGATAAACCGGAAGGGGGTGGGGCAGGACAATTTTGCCGTTTTCTGACGGAGGAGCTACGCCCCGCAGTGGAACAAGACTTGCCGGTGAATGGACAACACTTGTTGGCCGGACATTCTTATGCCGGGTTGTTCACGCTGCATGTTTTGCTGAATTATCCCGGTGCATTTGATACATACATCGCCATAGACCCCAGTTTATGGTGGGATAAAGGATATTTTCAGAAACAGGTAGAACGGCAGGTGGATAAGGTTGACTTTTCAGGAAAGCAACTGTATGTTGCGTTTGCCACTCAGCCGCGTCTTGATAGGAAGCTGATCCACTTTCCCCTGACAGATGATTTTATAGGGAGTGCAGTTCCTCGTATGGAGAAGCGGCATTTGCGGGTGGTATCAAAAAAGTTCCCGGAAGAGACGCATGGAACGGTTGCTCTTCCGGGATTTTATGACGGACTGAAAACGTTGTTCTTCCGTTCTGCGGTTGGAATTTCTCTGCCGAACGAACCTCTCTGAAAAAAATCTATTTTTCAGTAAGCTGAATGATATGCGCCATTGTACTAAGGGGACTACCTATACCATGGTGAGGTCTGCCAAAATCCTAAAAGCGTCATAGCCTGAGTCGCCTTCCGGCAGGAAGCGCCGAGAAGCGCCGTTTCCTTATAAATCAGTATTTTCAGCTCCGGAGAAGGTTGAGTGTCCTTCTCCGGACACACTGATTAAAAAACTGCAAAAGTGCAGCCGGAGCTTCGTTGACTCCGGGCAATTGGAATAGTAGTACAGCCACTGTTGTACAATGAGCGCAGCACCATATGCCCTGCTACCGTACGGAAGTGCATAAAAAAACAGTTGCCTGGAGAAACCCTCTCCAAGCAACTGTTTTCAGCTTCTTGATACTTAACTTTATAATCTACATATTCTAAATCTTTCTTGTCATCAATCGTCAATGTCAATCACCCTCATTTTAGAGTCAAATGTAATTTCCCAACGATTAGACAACTTTATCTCATACTCATTGTCATCGTACTCAATCTGAAGAATTCTTGCATCCGGATAATTGGTCTTTACATAGTTACGTATCGCTTCCGGTACAATCTGTGCAGGAACTTCACTTTGTCTGCATCGTACCTCCTTCCATTCTCCCGATTTATCAAATTCTACCTTCTCCCCATTCGTGAACACCACATCATAGCTTTTATAAAACATTCCCGACTCCAATTTAGCCATTGCCACCTTATGGTCTTTAAAATAAGTCTTGATAAATGTCTGCGCCTTCGCCGGCAACTGGCTCACCTCTATCGGCTTATCATTATCTGCCATTACCATTGTGTGCACTGCAAACATACAAACCAACATCATAACTAACTTTTTCATACTTTTCTATTTTTAATAATTAATACTTTATTTGTTTTCTGTATTGCAAAGATGGGAAGGAAATCTGGAAAGAATTGGGAAAAAAACTCTATTTTTGGAAATGAAAAAAAATCTATTTTTGAAAATGGGTGTTGCGGCTCTTCACCTATGAATTTTTGTTTGCAATGAATATTATTTAAAGACACAATAGACTATTATGGCTATGAAAATATTAAATCAGTTTATCGATGATTTTGTAGGTGTTTTCCAATATCGGTTTATGGATACCTTTCAATATTTTAAAGAAAGGAAGAAAAGTAAATATTTGGGAGATAGATTTGAGGAATGGGTTGTGAAGAACTCTAATATTAGTAAAGAAGGTTATCCGGACCTCTGTGACAAGAAAATATTTTGGCGGCTTTTAGATTGGAGAGGTGATAAATACATTGAGGGTTATAGACCTCTGTCTTCATCATCTCCGGATTTGTTGATGGAGTGTGTTACCACTACGAGTACCATTCATGAAGTTGGAGATATTATAGCTGTAGAATGTAAATGGCGAAGTAAGATAGGTTTTTATCTCGATATAAAAGACATTGAAAAGTACGAAAGGTATATGAACTCTAATCTGTTGAACCGTCCGATAAAAAACTTGTTTTATGTTTTTGGCTTTGGATGGTGTGGTGACGGTCCGGAATCTGTTTATGTAGTTCCTGCCAGAGAATTGTACGATTATGATAAAGATACTCGTAGGATAACGTTCCCTATTAAAGAAACCGAGAAGGAGAAAATGAGTAGATTGGAGCGTTTTAAGAAGAAAGACAATAGATGCCTTCTGTATATCAAGTAATGGTATTACTTGGTTATATAAGCTCCAATCAACTGTTATATTGTTTGGGTCGCCGTCAATCTTTGTGGCGAAGGCTATTACTGGCATCTAATGCGGTTTGCAACCTTTCCCAGTCGTCACAAAGCGCCTGCATGGACGGAAACAATAAATCTGCTCCGGCATCCAGTAATACCTGCCTGTCCAGCGGACCGGTATTGACTGCCACAGTGAATATGCCGGCTGCTGTTCCGGCTTGTACTCCGATAGGTGCATTTTCTACAACTATAGCTTCGTTGGCTTGTACTCCGGCTTTTTCCAGTCCCATTAGATAAGGCTCAGGATGAGGCTTTCCGTATTTCACATCAAAGGCGGTCACCATGTGGTCGCGCTGAAACATACCAGGGAAGTTGTGGGCAAGGCGGTTCAGCAGGGAGTGTTGGCCCGAACCGGTGACAAGTACCGGAATAAGTCCTGCCGCTTTTACCTTTTGCAGCACTTCCCAAGCACCCGGCATACGTTCCGGTTCCGGGTGGGTACTGAATTCGGCGCTTTTCTCTGCATAGATGCTTTCTATCATCTCGGGAGTGGCATCCTTGCCATACTGGCGTTGATAAACGATGTTGATGGTGGAGGCTCCGGTACGTCCCTCGTGCATGTATGCCTCTTCACGGCTCAAGTGCAGGCCATGACGTTCCATTACTTTATGCCAGGCATCGGCATGGTAGGGCATGGAGTTGAATAACACACCGTCCATGTCAAAAAGAACGGCTTTCAGTTGGATGTAGGGGTGCCCGTGCTTTTCCAGATAACGGGCGATAGAGTTTTCGAACACTTGGTAGATTGGGGATTGAGAATTTAAAAATGCGGGGTAGATAAATAGAGAGTTGAGAATCGGGGAACGGTTCTCTTCGCACTTGTTGTGCAGCCATTTCTCAATTCTCAACTCTCAATTCTTAATTTATCAAAGTCTTGCCTGGATAGCTTTGGACTCTTCTTCGTAGCCGGGCTTGTTCAGCAATGCAAACATATTCTTCTTATATGCTTCCACACCCGGTTGGTTGAACGGATTGACTCCCAAAATATAACCGCTGATACCGCAAGCTATTTCGAAGAAGTAGAGCAGACCTCCGATGCTTTCTTCATTCAGTGCAGGGATAACGATGCGCATGTTGGGTACGCCGCCGTCAACGTGGGCAAGCTGTGTGCCCAATTCAGCCATCTTGTTCACTTCGTCCACGTGCTTGCCTGCCAGGAAGTTCAGTCCGTCGAGGTTGGCTTCGTCCGAAGGTACTTGCAGGGAGTGCTGTGTCTTCTCCACGGAGATGACAGTTTCGTAGATGGTACGTTCGCCTTCCTGAATCCATTGTCCCATGGAGTGCAGGTCGGTGGAGAAATCTACGGCAGCAGGGAAGATACCCTTGTTTTCCTTACCTTCGGATTCACCATAAAGCTGCTTCCACCATTCGCTTACGTAGTGCAGTTTGGGATTGTAGTTTACGAGGATTTCAATTTTCTTACCGTTCTTGTAGAGCTCGTTACGCGTAGCTGCATAGATGGCAGCAGGATTTTCTGCAAACGGAACATCTTTTCCACAAGCCTTTTCCATGGCAACTGCACCTGCAACCAATTTCTCAATGTCGAAACCTGCTATTGCGATGGGCAGCAAGCCTACCGGAGTCAGTACGGAGAAACGTCCGCCCACGTTATCGGGGATGATGAAGGATTTGTAGCCTTCGTTGTCGGCCGTTACGCGGGCAGCGCCCTTTTGGGCATCGGTGATGGCAACGATAACCTTCTTTGCCATATCCTTGCCGCGTTGGTCTTCGCATTGCTTTTTCAACAGACGGAACGCCAAGGCCGTTTCAGTGGTAGTACCGGATTTGGAGATGTTGATAACACCGAATTTCTTGTCTTTCAAGTATTCGGTGAGTTCATATAGATAATCTTCACCGATATTGTGTCCTGCATACAGAATGACCGGAGCCGTTTTCTTGTCTTGCAACCAGGTGAAGCTGTTTGACAAAGCCTCTATCACCGCACGTGCACCGAGATAACTTCCGCCAATACCGGCAACTACTACTACTTCGCAGTTGTCACGCAACGTCTGTGCGGTAGCCTTTAGGTCAGCCAGGTGCTCTTTAGTGATGGAAGAGGGGAGGTGCAGCCAGCCTAAGAAGTCGTTGCCCTTACCGGTACCATTCTCTAATGCTTCCTGTGCAGCCTTTACTTGGGCTTCATAGGCGAAAACGTTTTCTTTGGAGATGAATCCAAGAGTCTTTTCAATGTTCAAACTAATCATAATATTCTAGGTTTTAAATTCAGTATTTCGTTTTATCTTTTTTCGCGCTTACCGGAATGAATCGGTAAGCAGCTTGATTTCAATCGTCGGCGAGATACGCTCATACAGAATGTTGTATACTGCATCTACAATAGGCATGTTGACATGATAATGCTTGTTGATTTCCTTGATACATTTTGTACCGTAATATCCTTCAGCAATCATTTCCATCTCAATCTGCGCGCTTTTCACGGAGTATCCCTTGCCAATCATCGTGCCGAATGTGCGGTTACGGCTGAAATTGGAATATCCCGTCACCAGCAGGTCACCTAAATAAACGGAATCATTTACGTTTCTGTTCAGTGGATGTACTGTTTGCAGGAATCTGTTCATTTCCTGTATGGCATTGGACATAAGCACAGCCTGAAAGTTGTCTCCATATTTCAGACCGCTGCAAATACCGGCTGCAATGGCATATACATTTTTCAGCACCGAACTGTATTCAATGCCGGCAACATCATTACTGACAGAGGTCTTGATGAATGAACTGGCCAGTTTGCGGGCAATGGTGCAAGCCTTGTCGGTGTCGGGACAAGCAATGGTCAAATAAGAAAGGCGTTCCAGAGCCACTTCTTCCGCATGGCAGGGACCTGCCAATACAGCAATATTCTCAGCCGGGACGCCATATTCCTTAGTGAAATATTCCGAGACAATCAAGTTGTCATCGGGCACAATACCTTTAATGGCAGTGATGATGAATTTATCCTTAATCTTAGTCTTCAGTTTCTTCAAGTGAACCTTCAGATAAGGGGAAGGTGTAACGAAGATGAGCGTATCAGATTCTTTCACGACATCATTGATGTTGGAGTTGAAGTTGATACGCTTGGTATCAAACTTGACGCCCGTCAGGTAGGCAGGGTTATGACCAAGCCGTTTGAAGTCGGCAATACGGTCATCGCGTCGCATGTACCAATTTATAGACTCCGCTTGGGCCAGAACCATTTTTGCAATGGCAGTTGCCCAACTTCCTCCGCCCATGATGGCTATCTTACCGCTGTCTCTTATACACATCTCCGAGCCCACGAGACTACGCTGCATCTCGT
>ERZ1694700.133-NODE-133-length-14306-cov-8.174023_pt1 | contig 14306 bp, 12 predicted proteins | sample MGYA00581722_ERZ1694700 | MGnify/ENA primary metagenome ERZ1694700 (study PRJEB42213, sample SAMN07424542) | human gut metagenome | biome: ENVO:00009003; feature: ENVO:2100002; material: ENVO:00002003 | host: Homo sapiens | place: USA | collected 2014 ...
ATCAAGGGCTTTGTGGACGGCATGCTGGACGGCACCATCCCGCCCGACATGCAGAACCATTATCTGCAGCTGGTCAGCGAGGAGACGGGCCGTCTGGCCCGTCTGATCCAGAACATGCTGGATCTGTCCAAGCTGGAAAGCGGCGAATATCAGGTCAATGCCCGGATGTTCAACATCTGGGACACCCTCACCGGCGTGGCGCTCTCGGCCGAGCAGCGCATCAACGACGGCATGATCGAGATCGAGGGCCTGACCATGGACGAAAAGGCGCTGGTGTACGCCGACCCGGACCTGATCCATCAGGTGGTGTACAACCTGCTGGACAACGCCATCAAGTTCACCCCGGCGGGCGGCACCATCCGCTTCAGCGTGGAAAAACTTGGCCCGGAAACCGAGATCGCCGTCTGGAACTCCGGGCAGGGCATCAGCCCGGAGGCACTGCCCTATGTGTTCCAGCGCTTCTACAAGGAGGACCGTTCCCGCGGCCTGCACGCCCGCGGCGCGGGCCTGGGCCTGAACATCTGCAAGGTGCTGGTCAACCTGTCCGGCGGACAGATCCGGGTGGAGAGCCAGCAGGGCGAGTGGTGCCGGTTCGTATTCACCCTGCCCTCGCAGGCCCCGAACCCCGGCGGCATGAAGCGTCTGCCCGACGAGGCCGGCGGCGCCCCCGCCGTGGAGGACCCGGCCAGCATGAAACCGGTGGAATAACCGCACAGCCAGACTGCCCGGACGTCAGGGCGGTCTGGCTGTTTTGTGTTTCAGGAACGGAAAATGTTCTCTTTTGATGGCAAAAGAGAACCGGAAAACCACCAGCCATTTCAAATCGTCAATACGCCGCCCGCAGGGCCAAAAGAAAGAGGGCAGATGGACAAATCTTTCAAATTACGACTTTTCGGTGAAAAACAGGCCGGCAGGTTTGATTTTTTGTGCGTTTTCATGTAAACTAAAGATATCCATGCCCCGGTATTCCGGAAACCGCAAAACCGGAAAAATACCGGGCCTGTGAGGATAAAAACTTTTGAATATAACGGAGCGTAACGATATACTATGGCGATTGTAAGTCCTTCGATCCTTTCGGCTGATTTTGGCAAGCTGGGCGCGGACTGCCGCACGGTGCTGGACGCCGGTGCACAGATGCTGCACTACGACGTGATGGACGGCCATTTTGTGCCCAACATCAGCTTTGGCGTGCCGGTGCTCAAGAGCCTGCACAAGACCCTGCCGGATGCCTTTTACGATGTGCATCTGATGATCAGCCATCCGCTGCAGTATGCAGAACCCTTCATCAAGGCGGGTGCCACCCTGTACAACTTCCATCTGGAATGCGAGGACGATATCCAGCAGACGCTGGATGCCGTGAAGGCGCTGGGCTGCAAGACGGGCCTGACCATCAAGCCCGGCACCGCCCCGGAGGCGCTGGCCCCCTATCTGGACCAGCTGGACCTGGTGCTGGTGATGAGCGTGGAGCCCGGCTTCGGCGGCCAGAAGTTCATGCCCTCGGCACTGGACAAGCTGCGCTGGCTGAAGGCGGAGCGCGAGAAGCGCGGCCTGCACTATCTGCTGGAAGTGGACGGCGGCGTGGATGACACCACCGCCCCGCTGTGCGTGGAGGCCGGTGCCGACGTTCTGGTGGCAGGCAGTGCCGTGTTCGGCAAGGACGACAGGACCGCCGCCGTGCGCCGTCTGGCTGCCCTGTGAGAGGGAGCGTTGTATGGATGAAGCATTGATCCGGGAGCAGGAACAGCAGCTGCAAAAGACCGGAAAATATTACAAGCACATCTGCTGGATGGCGGTGCCGCCGCTGTGCATGGCCTGCTACCTGTACGGCCTGCGCCCGCTGCTGCTGTGCGGCATTGCCATGCTCACCGGCAACCTGTGCGACCGTCTGGTGTCGCTGCTGCGGCACCGCGTATATCAGAACAGCGACCTGTCCAACGAGAGCTTTGCGCTGGTGATCGCCCTGCTGATGCCGGTCACCGTGGACATCTATGTGCTGGTGGCGGCGGTGCTGGCCGGTGTGCTCATCGGCAAGGAGGTCTTTGGCGGCTACGGCAGCTACCCCTTCAACCCGGCCGCCGTGGGCTATGCCGTGGCGGCGGTGTCCTGGCCGGAACAGGTGTTCCGCTACCCGCAGCCCTATACGGCCATCCCGCTGTGGGATGCCTCCGGCGTGCCGGTGTCCAGTGCCATTGAGGACACCCTGAGCAGCGGCGGCATGCTGAACTACAGTTCGATCGCGCTGAGCCTGGGCGAATACGCCGCCCCCATGGGCACCGGTGCCGCCCTGGTGCTGCTGGCCTGCGGGCTGTTCCTGTGGAGCCAGAAGGATGCCCATATGACGGCATCGGTGAGCTTTCTGGCCACCTGCGCCCTCATCGCCTTCTTTTTCCCGCGGCAGGCGGGTCTGGCGGAAAGTGATGTGCTGGTCAACGCCCTGCCCCGTCTGCAGTGCGTGCGGGACGAGCTGCTCACCGGCGCGGTGCTGTTCAGCGCGGTGTTCCTCATCAATGAGCCCTACACCTGTGCCCACCACCGGATGGGACGCATCCTGTACGGTGTGCTGGTGGGCGGGGTAAGCATGGGCTTCCGTTATTACGGCGTGTACGAAACGGGCGTGTGCTTTGCCGTGCTGGCCGTCAACAGCATCTCGGCGTGGATCGACCGCACCGAGGTGCGGCTGTACCGTCTGCTGCACCACCTGCCCGCATCCGGTGCCGGAAAGGAGGCCGCAGAATGAGAAAAGCGACCGCAGAACTGATTTTGAAGGACCCCGACCGCTTTGCCCACCACGACCGCGTGTTCCTGAACAACCCCGTGGTCATGCAGGGCATGGGTCTGGCCCCGCTGGTGGTGCTGGCCACCACCGCCCATAACGGTGTGATGCTGGCGGCTGCGGTCACGCTGCTGCTGGTGCCCTCCCGCGTGCTGGCCTGCCTGCTGAGCCGTCTGTTCCCCCTGAACAGCGAGAATCCGGCCCCGGAAGAGCTGCAGAAAAAGCTGCTGCCCCGTGCGCTGGTGTACAGTCTGAGCGCGTCGGTGGTGTATCTGGCGGCCTATCCCATCCTGAATGCAATGTTCGGCACCAGCCTGCTGACCCTGGGCATCTACCTGCCCCTGCTGGTGGTGGAGCCGCTGCTGACCTACCGCTTTGGCCGCGTGCAGGAAACGCTGCATAAGGCCGTGTCCAAAGGCCTGCGCATCACGGTGGGCTATGCGCTGCTGCTGATGCTGCTGGGCTGCGTGCGCGAGTGGCTGGCACTGGGCACGGTGTTCGGCACCCCGGTGGGGCAACGGGCCGTGCTGCCCATGGCCGGGATGCCGGCGGGCGGCTTTATCGTGCTGGGCGTGCTGTGCGCCGTGTGGCGTGCACTGGCAGCCCGGCGCAAGGCCTATCTGGTACGGGAAGCGCGCAGCCTTGTGGATGTGCATGCACAGAAGGAGGCGGACGGCGAGCAATGAGAGATGTTGTGAATGCCTGGGTGGTGTTCTTTGGCTATGCGGTTCTGGCCGTGTTTGCCCAGAATGCCATCTTTACCCGCGCACTGGGCGTATCCCGTCTGGTGCAGCTGGTGGGGGATGACCGCACCAGCAGCTGGCTGTTCGGCCTGCAGCTGTGCATCACGCAGGTGCTGGTGGCCCCGCTGGCCTGGTATGCCGGCAGCTGGATCGTCCCGCTGGAAAACCGCGCCCAGCTGCGCCCGCTGGCGTATGTGGCCGCCATTGCCGTGGTCTGCACCGCCGAAGAGCTGGTGCTCGGCCTGGGCCGCCGGCTGCCCCTTGCGGGCAAGCTGCTGCGCATCGTGCCCGCTGCAGCCCTGAACAGCTGCGTGCTGGGCACCGTGCTGGTGGAGCGCACCCAGAGCTTTACGCTGATGCAGAGCCTGGGCTTTGGCCTGGGCAGCGGCGTGGGCTACCTGCTGGCTGTGCTGCTGGTCACAGAGGCCCAGCACCGCCTGCGCAGCAAGGCTATCCCCTCCGCGTTCCGCGGCCTGCCCATCACGCTGGTGTACATCGGCGTGCTGGCGCTGGCCATTTATGGCTTTACCGGCCATTCGGTGATCCTGTAAAGGGAGGTAAGTCAAAATGGCAAAGTATAAACGTCGGCCCAAGGTCAAGCGCTACCGCCGCAGCTTTTACAGCCGCGGCATGCGCATCCGCAAGATCGTGGGCATCGTCGTGCTGGTGGCCGTGGTGCTGGCCGCGGCATGGTTCGCCGCGCCCCATGTGCTGGACTGGGCTACCCACACCTGGTACACCGTGGTCAAGGACCGGGATCTGGAAGCCGAGAGCGCATCCCGCGCGGCGGCATCCTCCCAGGCAGCGGCTTCGGCAGCCGCGTCGGAGGCTGCTTCCTCGGCGGCATCGGAGCCGGAAGAGGACGTCTTTAACGGCAAGGCGATCGTTTCCGGCCGGTGGGCGGAGCTGGACACGGCGGCCCTCACGGACGATGGCACCCTCCGCGCCACGGCACAGCAGCTGAAGGCGCAGGGCGTGGAATACGCTGTGCTGACCCTGAAAGATGCGGCCGGAAACATCTACTATGCATCGCAGGCGGCGGCTGCGGCGGGCGGTATCGTGGCCGAACCGCTGGACGCCGGGCACATCGCGGCCATCCTGCGGGAAGAAAAGCTCATTCCGGTGGCGCAGCTCGCGGCCTTCAAGGACCCCATCTCGCCCCGCACCGACCCCTCCATGGCCATCCACTACAACGGCAGCGCCCTGTGGCTGGATGCCCAGAAGAACGGCAACCCCTGGCTGAACCCTTATTCCACGGCGGCAGTGGAGTATGTGGGCGACCTGGTGGAAGAGGTGCAGCAGCTGGGCTTTGAGCAGGTGGTGCTGACCAATGTGCAGTTCCCCAAGCTGAGCAAAAAGCAGGACTACGGTACCACCAACGGGGTCTCCCGTGCCGACCAGTTGAAGGCGGACATCGCCGCCCTGCAGGACCGTTTGTCGGGCAAGGTGACCCTGTGGTTCAGCTACACGCTGGATCAGTGCAAGAACAGCAGTGTGGCGCTGGACGTGCCGGCCCTGACCCTGGGCGTGCAGAACCTGCTGGTGACCTCGGACGCGGCCATGGATGCCGATGCCCTGCAGGCGCTGGAAACGGCGGCCGCGGATGCAGGGGTGGAGAACCTGACCGTACACGCCGCAGACCGCTTTGAGACCGACCGCGTTTCGGGCTGAGTGATGCAGTAATTGTCTTTGATGATACGGGAAAGTGAGGAATCGACCATGAACACCACAACTTGCTTTGCACCTGCGCACATCCTTCTGCCTGCGGAGCAGATCCCGCTGGAACAGTGGGGCTGCATTGCCTGCGACCAGTTCACCAGCGACCGCGAGTACTGGCAGCGGGCCAAAGAAGCGGCTGACGGCAGCCCCAGTACCCTGAACCTGATCCTGCCGGAGGTGTATCTGGAGGACGGCGACGCGGACGCCCGGGTGGAGCAGATCCATGCCACGATGGCAGATTATGCACAGAACGTGCTCACCCGCGCCGTGGACGGCTTTGTGTATGTGGAGCGCACCGAGCAGAGCGGCCGGGTGCGGCAGGGCCTTGTGGGCAAGGTGGATCTGGAAGCTTACAGCTATCAGCGCGGAGCAAAGTGCACCGTGCGGCCCAGCGAGAGCACGGTGGAGAGCCGCATCCCGCCCCGCATGAAGGTGCGCACCGGTGCCGCACTGGAAACGCCCCACATCATGATGCTGGCCGACGACCCTCAGTGCACCCTCATCGAGCCCATCGCGGCCCGCAAGAACGAGCTGCGCAAAGTGTACGAGGGCGAACTGATGCTGGGCGGCGGCCATGTGGCCGGTTGGGCCGTGGAGGACCCGGCCATGATCGACCAGATCGAGACGGCACTGGCTGCGCTGGGCAGTCAGGAGGCCTTTGATGCCAAATACCCGGATGCTGCCCGCCGCGACCCGCTGACCCTGGCCGTGGGCGACGGCAACCATTCGCTGGCCACCGCCAAGGCCTGCTGGGAGGAGCTGAAAAAGACCCTGACCCCGGAGCAGGCCGAGAACCACCCGGCCCGGTGGTGCCTGGCCGAGGTGTGCAACGTCCACTCGCCCGCCATCGAGATCGAGCCCATCCATCGGGTGCTGTTCAATGTGGACTGCGCTGCCGTGCTGCTGGCGCTGATCACCTGGAGCGACGAGAACATGGCAGGCTGCTGCTTTGGCGGCGAGAAAAAGCAGCCCTTTACGCTGGCCGGCCCTCACATGGCCAACGTGCTGAGCTTTGAGGAGCCCACCGCGCCGCTTACCGTGGGCACCATCGACGAATTTATTGAGTATTATCTGGAGCGTCACCCGGAGGGCCGGGTGGACTATGTACACGATGAACCGGCTGTGCGCGCGCTGTGCAAGAAGGGGGCTGTGGCCTTCCTGATGCCGCCCTTTGCCAAGAGCGACCTGTTCAAGGGCGTTGTGCTGGGCGGCGTGCTGCCCCGCAAGACCTTCAGCATGGGCCATGCGGAGGAAAAGCGCTATTATATCGAGTGCCGGAAAATTACGGAATAAACCCTCTCAGTCAAAACCTGACGGTTTTGCCAGCTCCCCCGAAGAGGGAGCTTTCGGGCTATGCCGGAACCCCATCTCTCTGCAAAAAGGCTCCCCCCTTGGGGAGCTGGTGAACGTATGCGAGCCTGAGAGGGTTCCGGGGTAGAACGAACGATGGAAACGAATCATAGGAGAACCATGACATTTGAAGAACTGAATCTGTCCGCCCCGCTTCTGCGCGCTGTGCAGGAGGCAGGCTATGAGACCCCGTCGCCCATTCAGGCAGCGGCCATCCCGCCGGTGCTGTCCGGCCGGGATCTGATGGGCTGTGCCCAGACCGGCACCGGCAAGACGGCCGCCTTTGCGCTGCCCATGCTGGATCGCCTCACTGCCAACCCGCCCCGCCGCAAGGGGGCTATCCGCGCGCTGATCCTGACCCCCACCCGGGAGCTTGCCTTGCAGATCGGCGAGAGCTTTGACGCCTACGGCAAGTACCTGAACCTGCGCAGCACCGTGATCTTTGGCGGTGTGGGCCAGGCCCCGCAGGTGGAGGCCCTGAAAAAGGGCGTGGACATCCTTGTGGCCTGCCCGGGCCGATTGAACGACCTGATCGGGCAGGGCTTTATCGACCTGTCGGATCTGGAGATCTTTGTGCTGGACGAAGCCGACCGTATGCTGGATATGGGCTTCGTGCACGATGTGAAGAAGGTGATCGCCAAGCTGCCCAAGGTGCGCCAGAACCTGATGTTCAGCGCCACCATGCCCGCCGAGATCGAGCAGCTGGCAGCCGGCATCCTGCGGGACCCGGCCTTTGTCAAGGTGGACCCGGTGTCCAGCACCGTGGACCGCATCCAGCAGAGCCTGTACCATGTGGAGAAGGGAAACAAGAAATTCCTGCTGCCCTGGCTCATCCAGAACCTGCAGCCCCCGGTGGTCAACGCGCTGGTGTTCAGCCGCACCAAGCACGGGGCCGACAAGATCGCAAGAGACCTCACCAAACAGGGCATCCCGGCGGCGGCCATCCACGGCAACAAGAGCCAGACCGCCCGCGTGACCGCACTGGAGGACTTCAAGGCCGGTAAGACCAGGGTACTGGTGGCCACCGACATCGCCGCCCGCGGCATCGACATCAGCGAGCTGTCCCATGTGTTCAACTACGACCTGCCCGAGGTGCCGGAGACCTATGTGCACCGCATTGGCCGCACGGCCCGTGCCGGAGCCGACGGCACCGCCGTCAGCTTCTGCGCCCCGGAGGAGCAGGAGTATCTGGCCGGCATCGAAAAGCTGAACCGCCGGAAGATCCCAGTGGTGTCCGGCCACCCGTGGGACGGCGTGCCCGCCCCGGTGCGCCCGGAGCCGCCCGTGCGCGGCAAAAAGCCCAAAGCTGCCCCCGAACAGGCCGGGAAGCAGCCGGAACAGCAGGCAAAGCCCGCGAAGGCAGCGGCCGCCCCTGCAAAGCCTGAAAAAAAGGCTGCCGCCGTGCCCAAAGCGCAGGCAAAGCAGCCCGTAAAACTGGAAAAAGAGGAACGAACCATGGATGATCCCAAGCGTACTTCCGGCGGGCGCAGCAATGACCGCCGTTCCAACAATAACAACAACAGCCGCCCCCGCCGGGAGCAGAACGCCCCGGCCCGCGGCAGCAATGCCCAGCCCAAATTTGACCCGCACTTTGTGAGCGCCCCGGAGGCAACGCCGCTGCGCTCGGCCAGAAAGGCCCCGGCTGCTCCCGCTGTCCCGGCCATCAAGACCGCGCAGGGTGCTCAGGCCGTGCAGGGCCAGAATGCCCCGAACGGCGACCGCCGCAATGCAGGCCGCCGCAGCGACCGGAACACCCCGAACGACCGCAATGCCCGCCCGGCTGCAGCCGGTGGTGCAGGCCGTGCCCCGCGCAGCGAGCGCAATGAGCGCACCGGCAGCCCCCGCAGTGCCGCCGGCGGCGCAGGCCGCGCCCCCAAGGCCGACACCGGCCGCCGCAGCCGTCAGCCCGCTGCAAAGGACGAGGACCCGGGCCTTGTGCTCATCAGCCGCCGCCCGCCGCAGCAGAAGTTCACGAACTTTGAGGAGTACATGAACGCCCACGGCGGTGCCACCGCCCCCATTGAGGACCACAGCGACGAGGTATGAGCCTGAACGAATTTGCCCCCTGGCAGTGCCCCCTGTGCGGCGCGCCGCTTGCCGGGGATGTGTCCCTGAAATGTGCCCGGAACCACAGCTTTGACCGTGCAAAAGAGGGCTACTGGCATCTGCTGCCGGTGCAGAGCATGCGCACCAAAGCCCCCGGAGACAGCAAAGAGATGGTGGCGGCTCGCCGCGCTTTCCTGAACGCCGGATATTACGGGATCTTCGGGCAGGCGGCGGGGGAGCTGTGCCTGGAATACGGCCAGCCTGCCGCCCCGGGTGCCGCACTGCATCTGCTGGATGCGGGCTGCGGCGAGGGCTGGTATGACCGCTGCATCGCGCAGCAGTTTGCCAAGGCGGGCAGGCCGCTGCAGCTGGCCGGGTTCGACATTGCCAAGCCTGCCGTGCGTCTGGCCGCCAAAGCACTGCCTGCCGCCCGGTACGCGGTGGCCTCCAGCTTCAGCCAGCCGGTGCGCACCGGCTGGGCCGACCTGCTGCTGAACTGCTTCTCGCCCTTTGCGCAGGAAGAGTTCCAGCGGGTATTGCGCCCCGGCGGACGCATGATCTATGTGGTGCCCGGCGCGGAACACCTCTACCAGATGAAGGCTGTGCTCTATGACACGCCCTACAAGAACCCGGTGCAGGAAGTTGCCTACCCGGGCTTCCGGGCCATCGGCGAGCGGGAAGTACAGGGCACCATCACGGTGCCCCACGACCAGCTGGAAGCGCTGTTCGCCATGACCCCCTATTACTGGAAAACGCCCCGCGACGGTGCGGCCCGTCTGGCCGCCCTGCCGGAGCTGACCACCGACATCGCATTCCGGTTCTTGCTGTTTGAGAAGCTGTGACCAAAAAGCACCCCTGACCTGTGGTCAGGGGTGCTTTTTTCATGCGTGATATTCCATCCACTTGCCCTTCCAGGCGTAGAGGATCATGAGCCCGGCACCCAGTGCCCAAGACACCGGGTACAGGATGAACACCCCTTCGATGCCGGAGAAGAGGGGCAGCACCCACTGGATCCACACGATGCGGAACAGGCACAGCGACACCAGCAGTACCACCATGGGTGGTACGCTGGCACCGGTGCCGCGCACCGCACCGGCCAGCCCGTGCAGGATGCTGAGCAGGAAATAGAAGGGGCAGAACCAGTGCATGGCGGCTTCGCCGAAGAACACCACAGTCTCGTCGTTGGTGAACAGGTGCATGATAGCGTCCTGCCCGAGCAGCAGCAAGGCACCGGTGGCCAGCGTGTACACAAGGCCCATGGCCAGGGTGACCCAGGTGCCTTTTTTTACCCGGTCCAGCCGGCCCGCGCCGTAGTTCTGGCCCACAAAGGTGGTGGCGGCCATGCTGATGCTGCTCACCGGCAGGATGTTAAAGCCGTCGATCTTCATGTAGGCGGCAAACCCGGCCATGGCGGCGGCACCGTAGCTGTTCACGCTGGCCTGCACCAGCACGTTGGAAAAGGAGATGACCATGTTCTGGATGCCGGTGGGCAGGCCCACCCGGATGATGCGGGCGGCCATCTTTTTGTGCAGGCGAATCTCGCGGGTAATCACCCGGCAGTCGTCGGTGGATTTTATCAGAAACCGCAGGCTCAGCACGCAGGACACCAGCTGGCTGATATCGGTGGCGATGGCGGCCCCCGCCACGCCCATGCGGAAGATCACGATGAACACCAGATCCAGCACGATGTTGGTCACCGAGGCCCATGCCAGATAGATGAGGGAGCGGCGGGAGTTTCCGGCGGCGTTCAGGATGCCGGCGGTCATGTTGTACACTACACTGAACAGCACGCCGCCAAAATAGATGCGGATGTAGGTCACGGCATCCCCCAGCACCTCGGCGGGGGTATTCATGGCCACCAGCAGGGCCCGGCCGCAGGCGATGCCGCCCACAGTGAGCAGCAGGCCCATGATCACGGCGATGGCCAGCGAGGTGTGCACGGCCTCCTGGGCTTCCCGGTGGTCCTTGGCCCCCAGAAACTGCGACACCACCACGCCCGCGCCCACGGCCAGGCCCTGGCTGAAGCCGATGAGCAGATAGATGGGGGAACCGCTGGAGCCCACGGCGGCCAGCGCGTTAGCACCGACAAAGTTGCCCACGATGATGCTGTCGGCGGTGTTGTACAGCTGCTGCAGCAGGTTGCCGAAGATCAGCGGCAGGGCGAACAGCAGCAGGCTCTTCACGATGCTGCCATCGGTCATCAGATTGTTTTGGGATGGGGTTTTAACGGCGTTTGCCACGGGAGATCTCCTTTCGATGCAGTGGATGAGAACTATCTTTTACCATAACACAAAACCGGGCCGGACACAAGAGCAAAGGCCGCATGCTGCATAATTGCGGCACAGCGGCCCATACTCCCTGCAGAAAGGCAGGGGAGCAGGATGCATGCACAGCACGACCGGCACCGGGGGTGGAACCCCTTCTGGGCGGCACTGGGGGCGGCGCTTCTGGTGCTGGTGCCGCTGGTGGGCGGCACGGTCTTGCTCAGTCGGCAGCAGCTCAGCCGCCAGCTGCGGCAGGCGGCCCGGAGCCAGCAGGGCGTGGCGGTGCAGCTCCCGCGGGAGAGCGACCGCCTGACCGTGCTGGTGTGCACGGCGGGGGAACAGCCGGGCTTTGTGCTGGCCTACCTGAACGCCAGCCAGAACGGTGTGCATCTGCTGGCGGTGCCCGCCGGGTTACAGGTGACCTTTGCGGACGAGGACGCGGCGCTGGCCGACTGCTACACGGCGGCGGGGCCGGCCCGCTGCCGACAGGCACTGATGGAGTGCCTGCCCCTGCCGGAGGATACCCGATACCTGGCGTTGTCGGAGGCCGTACTGGAGCGCATCACGGCCCGGTACGGGCCGGTGCGGGTGGGCTTTTCCGGGGCGATGACCGCCGGGGAGCTGGCCCGCTATGGCCGCGACAGCCGGGTGCAGGGACTTTCGGCGGCAGAAGCCCACGGCTTTCTGACCGGAATGGACGCGGATGCCGTTGTGCCGCAGGCCCACCGGGCCGCGGCGCGGGGCGCGGTGTGGGATGCCTTTTTCCGCCAGAATCTCGACCTGCTGCCCGGGGCCCTGCCGCAGGCACTGCGGTCAGTGAGCGCTTCGCTGCTGACCGACCTGACCGCACTGGACCTTGACACACTGGACCGTACGCTGGAATTTCTGGCCAACAACGAAGCGCAGATCGAGACGCAGGTCCTGCCGGGCGACGAGCAGGCCGGGCGTTACACTCTCAACGAGGAGTCCCTTGCGGCGGTGCAGAGCTTTTTCAACGTTTCGCCCACCGACGGGCAGGCGTCATCCGCCAGCGAGCCGTAACCCAGCACAAAGGTGCCGGGGGCGGTGCTGCCGCTGCCGGTCAGGTCGTAGTCGCTGAGCAGGCTCAGCCGCACCCCCTGCGCCCTTGCTGCCGCGTGCAGGGCTGCATCCGGCGGGGCATTGCGCAGGTGTGCCAGCAGGTGCAGGCCGGTGTGCAGGCCGGTGAGGGGGAGTTCGCCGGGGGCAAAGGCAGCGTTCAGGGCAGCAGTCAGAGCGTCACGGCGGGCCTTGTAGGCCACCCGCTCCCGGGCCAGATGCCGGGTGAAGTAGCCCCCGGTGATGAAGCGGGCCAGCGTCTGCTGCTCAAAGCGGCTCACGGTGCCAGAATACAGCCGGTATTTGGCGTGCCAGGCGGGCAGCAGATGTTCCGGCAGCACCATGTAGGCAATGCGGATGCCAGGCGCAAGGCTGCGGGAACAGGTGGACAGGTACACCACCGGGCCGTCGGCTCCGGCCATGCCCTGCAGGCTGGGCAGGGGGCGGGTGTCAAAGCGGAACTCGGAGTCGTAGTCGTCCTCGATGATGTAGCGCTGGCCGGGGCGGCGGGCGGCCCAGTGCAGCAGCTCGGCCCGGCGGCCGGCCGGCATGGTGACGCCGGTGGGGAACTGGTGGCTGGGGGTAACGTAACACACGGCGGCCCCGGAGCGGTCCAGTGCATCCAGCGAAAGACCGCCCTCGTCCACGGGCAGGCAGCAGCAGCGCATGCCGGTGTTTTCCAGCACCTGCAAAGCGCGGGGGTAGCCGGGGGTCTCCACGGCGGCGGTGCCGTGCAGCAGCGGGGCCAGCAGGCCCAGCAGATATTCCAGACCGGCACCCACCACCACCTGATGGGCACCGCACTGCACGCCGCGGTATTCGGCCAGATAATCCGCCAGCGCCTGCCGCAGGGCAAGGTCACCCTGGGCATCGCCGTTGGTCAGCAGCTCCGGGGAGGAGTACAGCAGTTCCTTCTGCAGCCGCGCCCAGGTGCGGAAGGGAAACAGCCCCGGGTCCACGCCCCGGGTGGACAGGTCGTACCGCACCGGCGGTTCCGGCGCGGCGGGCTCCGGCACGGCCGAGGCAGGCGACGGGCCCCGTGCATCCGGCCCGACCTGCGGCAGCGCCAGATATTCCTGTACATAAAAGCCGCTGCGCTCCCGGGCGGCAAGGTAGCCCTCGGCAGCCAGCATCTGGTAGGCGGTGTCCACAGTGTTTACCGAGACCGACAGCTCGGCCGCCAGCCGCCGCTTGCCGGGCATCCGGGTGCCGGCGGGCAGGGCCCCGGTGCGCATCTCTCCGGCCAGACTGCGGTACAGCTGTTCGTACAGAGGCACCCCGGAGCCCGGCTCCAGTGCGGTGGTCAAATGGACCATGATCGTGTCCTCCTCTTTTTGCAGAATGCCAAACTGACCCCATAAAAAAACTTTATTCTGGGTATTTTCATGAGGTCAGTTCCGCGTATAATAGGAGCATACCCGCCGGACACCCAAATGTCAAGTAGGATGGTGGGTAAGCGGCTGCGTGAGCGATCAAAGCCCCGGTGGGGCTTTGAAACGGAAAAGTCCGGCGATGTTGAAATTTGGAGGGAAAGCAATCATGTCTACTACTGCAATGTGGCTGCTGCTGGCAGTCGTTGTCGTTGCCATCGTGTTTGGCAGTGTGCTGTACAAGCGCACCTTTACCACCAAGGAACTGGCCCTTACCGGCGTCATGGCCGCGCTGAGCCTGGTGGCCTACCTGTTTTTCCGGGTGCCGTTCTACGGCGGCTCCTCGTTCCATCTGGGCAACACCTTCACGGCCCTGACCGCCCTGCTGCTGGACGGTGTGTCCGGCGGTCTGGCCGGTGCCATCGGCCTGTCACTGGCCGACATCCTGGCCGGTGACCCGGGCTACGCCATCACCACCTTTGTGCTCAAGTTCATCATCGGCATCACCTGCGGCGCGGTGGCCCATAAGGCCTTCAAGCTGCGGGAGCTGGACAAGCACAGCAGCGGTTACCTCGTCAAGGTGATCGTGGCCGCGGCCTCCGGCCTGCTGCTGAACGTGTTTACGGACCCGTTCCTGGGCTACTTCCGCAATGTGTACATCTTTGGCCAGGAATACACCGTGGCACAGGCCCTGACCAAGATCGCAGGCGGCGTTACCTTTGTGAACAGCGTGGCCTCCACCGTGTGCGTGGTGGTGCTGTACCTGGCCCTGCGCCCGGCACTGGAGCGTGCCGGGCTTCTGCCCAAGGGCGAAACCAACTAAGCCATCTCTCTCCCCTGATACAAGCACTGCCGCCCCCGTCTGCCGGACCCTATCCCCCGGCGGCCGGGGGCGGTGGTGTTTTTGGCCTGTGGGGCGGGAGTTTCTCCGGCGGATGATCCGAGGGTGGGACCCTGTTGCCGC
>ERZ1694700.155-NODE-155-length-12989-cov-6.216948_pt1 | contig 12989 bp, 6 predicted proteins | sample MGYA00581722_ERZ1694700 | MGnify/ENA primary metagenome ERZ1694700 (study PRJEB42213, sample SAMN07424542) | human gut metagenome | biome: ENVO:00009003; feature: ENVO:2100002; material: ENVO:00002003 | host: Homo sapiens | place: USA | collected 2014 ...
ACACCCTAGAGTTCGTCGGCAGCGTCAGATGTGTATAAGAGACAGGTATATACTTGAAAGCAAGGGATTATGGGATTTGCCGACAAGAAAGGAAGCCTATGCCGAAAAATGGTATGACAAGAACGGTCAGAAGGTGTACGAACCTGTCACGCCTGTTTACCAGCCAACGGAAGGAAGCATAACATTTGCCGCTTTGGGAGATGTGGAAACGGTAAAGACGAATATCCGTTCGTTCTATTCATATATAACCAATGTGATACCTGCCACTCACGGTACGCCATACGGTTCATCCTCTTTCTCTATATGGAATGATATATGGGGTGAATCGGCAAAGCAGGTGATAAGATGCACTGGTTTTGAAACAGGCGCAAAGATGAGTTATCAGGACGTTCAGGACTTGCAGAACCCGGACCGACTTGTGTCCGCCTATACATTTTCGTTAAATTTCAGTATTGACCAACCAACGCTTTAAAGACCAATGATTTTACAGATTAAAAGAGGAAATAGGGTTATTGCGGAGAGTGCTGATTTTTCATACAGCCCGTCTTTGCAGGAAGTGAGAAAATTGACTTGTGAAGTCGTTTCCGTTGTTCCGATAGAGTTCAAGGCATACAACTCAAAGAGCGAATCTGAATACGATACAGTCGTATATAACGGTAATACATTCATCCTGTACCAAGCCCCATCGGGAGATAATCTTAATGAAGCAGGAAAATACAAATACTCCCTTTTGTTTTACGGTAAGGAGGTGCTTTTGCAGAATGTGGCGTTTCTTGACATAGTAAGCGGAACAGGCGGTGAGATAAACAAGATAAGATACACACATGGCGGTCTGTTCCAGTTTTGGGGTGATGCAAAACAGCTTGCCGCACGTATAGAAGCAAATATAGAATCTTACAATGCTTCATTGGGCGTGGGATATACAGGCATTGGTACATGGACATTGAATGTGGATGCGGAAGGCGAACTGACAGAGGATATGATTGACATAACCGATGGCACCAACCTGTTTGAAGCATTGAAGAACTTCTATGACAAGTTTTATCTCAATTATTACTTCTCAACGACAGCAAACGGTGGGATAATAACCATTACGGACAAGACAAGACCGTCCGTAAACTGGACATTCAAGCAAGGTGACGGTGGGGGTGCTGTAAAAGTTTCCTCTTCCGTAGACACAAGTACACCTGTTATAACCCGAATCATACCACAAGGCGGAAGCAGAAACGTTCCGCCCGAATACAAGAAGGACGCTAAGCCTGCCGATGAATCACGTTATTGCCCGTACATCCTTCTTCCGAATGATTCCGCAGGGAATATAAGATATTATATTGACAGCGAATACGGATTGAAGAACTATGGTGTGAGAGGAAAAACCATATCAAATACATTCAGTGGGATATATCCTTCCATCAGAGGGAAAAAACTTGGTGATTTGTACCCGTCAGGACTTCCCGAATGGGATACATACAAGGCGGATGGAGAACCCGATCCTCAATCGGGTAAGGTGGCAGGTGAGGGTGCTAGCGCATCTACACGGATAGATAAAATCATCGGGTCTACTCCTATAAAGAGTGATGATAGTGACAGTTTCTTCATTTATATGACCTCTCCCGGATTCAACCTAGGGTACAAGGTATATGAGGACGGTGATTCATCCGACAAGATAAATGACAACGTGCAGCCCCAGTACAAGCCCCATGCTCTGTTTGACAATTACAGGGATTTCGAGAGTTTTGATATATATGGTACAAGGGCATATTATGACCAGCCTGTAAAGGTTACTGCCACATTCTCCGGGAAGATGCTTTTCAGTATATTACCAATAGGAAGTGATGCTGTAGGGAAAAAGGTGAAGATTAACCTACGTATGGTTTTAAACCGTGTATTGGGTCAGGCTTCTCCTTTGAAAGAGGTTGTTATCGGAGAGGAAGGTGCTACTGGTATGCTTGAAATACCTTACGACAAGACCGCTCTTGTAGGATATATAGAAAAAGGTCAGAATACGACAGTTACTATCCGTGTTGAGTTCACGTTTGATTCCGATGTTCCTGCCGGGAGTTGCAAGATAGGCTTTAGTGAGGAAATGACCTGCAATATACATTTCGGTAATCAGGACGGTTCACAGGACAGATTCTATTACAAATACGCTTCTGTGACGGACGCGGTGTTCAGTATGCGTACAGGAACTTATACAGGCACGGAATTTAAGATAAACAAAAACGGTATTATTCCTCTTTACGGTGAGGTGAACGGTGATACGGGGGAAACGGAAGAGGATGTTGCCATGTTCAACAAGGGGGCACGATATAAAATATCATGCTACAGAACGGATAGCGACAATGCCAAACTTCCGCTTTATACGGATGGTAAATCTCCTTCAATTGCAGCAGGAACGGAGTTTGTCATTCTGAATATCGTCATGCCCGAATCTTATGTGACAATGGCTGAGAACACGCTTGAAAAGGCGGCTCTTGACTACCTGTCAAGATATGACCATGAGAACCGAACCGTTTCACTTGACATATCTAGCGGATTTGTCGCAGAGCATCCTAACCTTTTCATTGACTTCATAGAAGGAAATATGCTAAAGGTAAGGGATGATGGAATAGGCGTGTTCGATTTCTCTGATAACGGTCAGATAGTGGATATGCAGTTACAGATACAGTCTTTGGAGATTAAATATTCCAAGGAGAATATGTTCCCGTCATATTCATGCACCATTGCAAGAAGAAAGATACTGTCTTTCTATGAACGGCTGGCACAGGAGAATCAGACTGCTTCAACACAGAATACGACAAATGTAACATTGGGTGGAAGTGGTACGGGAAGCGGAACAAATATTTTCTCTGAACAGCTACTTAATGACCTTATTGCATCGTTTCAGAAGTTCAACGGATGGTTTGAATGGGATGAAGTAAACCAAGCGTTACGATGCAAGTCAGCGTTCTATACAAACCAATGGATATCAGCGTTGGGCGCACAGAGTGGTAGCGGAGAACCGGGAGGTGGTGAAGGCGGACTGATTAAGGCCGTGTACGGATTTGCCGATTTAGGTAAGACGTTTGACGATTCCAACCTTAGCAATACATTCAACGCATATACCATCAACGAGATATGGAAGCTAGCCAAGGAAGGCGGAATGAATACGGACAAATTGTGGCAGGAGTTGGGAAAGGATGATCCGACAAAGAAAATTCACATATCCCATCTTCCTGACAATAAATTTGTAACGCTTGATACGGAACAGACAGTTACTGCAAGCAAGATATTCACTGGTCAGTTGTCTACGGCAAATGTAGTTCCTAGCGTGAACAACGCATCCACACTTGGTCTTGAATCGAAGAGATGGGAGAATATTTATGCTGTAGATGCCAACATAAGCGGAACGGTAAAAACACAGGCGTTGCAGGTTGGCGATATAAAGATTATATATGATTCCGTAAACAAGGCAGTAACATTTGAGCATATAGATGGAAGTACGGAAATAGGCTTCTATACCAGAGGATGGATTTCCGCTTTAGGCGTATCGCCTGGAGGAAGCGGAGGAAGCGGTGGTGACGGACTTGTGAAAAACGTATATGGTTTTTCCAATCTCGGCACAACCTTCTCCGATTCAGACCTTGACAATACGTTTAATGCGTACACGATAAACGAGATTTGGAAAATGGCGAAGGAAGGTGGTGGTATAAAAAACATCACCCAGTCGGGAAGTGGAAATGCCGTAACAAACATGGCACTTAGTTCTGACGGGAAAACCATCACTGCCGTATTCGGGGAAACATTCGCTAGACAACAGGACTTGGGTACGCTGAATAATACTGTAACACAGTTAAGCAACAAGTTGAATAACTTCCTAGAAGGAAGCGATGCCGATAACATTATCAACAAATGGAAAGAACTTGAAGCGTTTCTTGACGGTCTTACGGAAAGCGACAACCTAGCCGAACTTCTTGCACTGAAAGCGGACAAGACCATAACGATAAGTGCAGGAACTGGTCTTACGGGAGGTGGAAACCTGTCCGCAAACCGCACATTGTCACTGGCTACCACGGGGGTGAATGCTGGTACATATACGAAAGTTACAGTAGACACCTACGGGCGTGTTACAGTTGGTGATAATCCTACCACTTTGGCAGGGTACGGGATTACTGATGCCGTTACCTTGACTACTGCTCAGACTATTTCGGGACAAAAGACATTTACCAAGAATATTCTGATGAATAGTGGTATCGGTCTGTCTTATGGCGGAAATACTGTTTTCCGTAACACGACAGGCAATACCGTCATATCAAGCTATGGAAATGAGGGTATGATTTATTTCCGTCCTAATGGAGATACGTCAGATGTAGGAGTAATACAAATAAACAAACAAGGACACCTCAATGGCGTTTCAGCAGGATTTACAGGTGGCGTTTCCGCAGCACGACTTACAGCAAACGAATATATACAGATAGGAGATGCCCAACTTGTTTACGATTCTGCAAACAAGGCTCTGAGAGTGAAGCATAGAACAGACGGAAACACGGTAGGATTCTACTCGGACGGTTGGGTATCTGCTCTTGGCGTGAAAACAGGTGGTAGCGGTGGTGGCAGCGGTGTTGTAAATACCGTTTACAGCTTCGCAAACCTTACTGACGGCACAACCTTCTCCGATTCAGACCTTGACAATACGTTTAATGCGTACACGATAAAGAAACTGTACGACATGGCTGGGCAGGGAGGACTTGACGCTGACGCTATGTGGGCTGAATTGAAAAAGGCTGATTCAAGTAAAGTCATAGATGCAAGTCATATCCCTACTTCCGTATTGGACGGTAGATGGGTGAAAAAGGCTGGCGATACTATGACTGGAACCCTTACATCCGCTTCCACTTCCGGCGCAATCGTATTCAAGGGAGTGGAAAATTGTGATATTACCAATATCTATAAAGATAACGGAGTTATCAAGAACGATGATGGTGGGCTTACTTCTATAAGAAACGGATTAAGGTTCAACTGGTATGACACCTACTGGTATATAGGAAACCTTAGAGGAAGTAGTACGGATAGTGCAGGATTTGGTGTCGTAGACCATAACAACAAGCTGGTTTTACGTGTCACTCCAAATGATGTAAGAGCACCGAGATTCATGTCAACTGTTGCCACAGGGTTATCACCTTTGATAGTTTCAAGCAATACAACCGTAGATAATCTAAGTGCGGATTTGTTGGACGGATACCATGCGTTCGGCACATCAAACGCCCTTATAAAATACGGATATACGGTAGGAGGCACTGAACCTGCATGGTGTAGAATAGCTACATACTCCATACGTAATACGGAAACAATGACAGACGTTTGCTTTGTGCTGCACTCATCCTTTAGTGATTTGTTTGGTCTGTTAGTTGTCAAAACTAGAGGTACGGCTGTAGTGGAAGGTCTATTGATAGCATCATACAATATCAATAGGTCAAACATACGTATCTATCATGATGCGGAAAAGAAAAACATAGAACTGTACTGTTATGGTGGAAGTAACTATTCCATAATACAAGCCAATCTGTTATACAGCCATGACCGAAACGGAGGGGCTAATACGAATATAACGCTATACCAAGCAGATACAAAAGCACCGTCATGGAGCACTTATGTAAATCCTGGATTTGCAAACTTGCAGAACTCTTCTGAAGCTGCTAAAAAACTGCAAACCCCAAGGACTTTATGGGGGCAGTCATTTGATGGTACAGCTAATGTAAGCGGTGATATGACGGGCGTAGGTAACATAACGATGAGTGGGGCTTTGCATATAGGGGACGCCACTTCCCCCAATACCATATATTTCTACGGAACTACGGGAGATGGACCGGGCAGTTATAGCCATACGTTCATTGCTGAAAGATTTTGGGGAGGTACGGAAAGTGGTGAGCTGGTCCTGTTTAAAGGAAACGATTTAAGCCCCAGTGATACAGATGCCACAACCGTAGGTGGTGCTGGACCTGACAGAATAAGACATATTGCTGCCGCCCATTTATTCCAGACTTATGCAAGTCCAATATCAGGTTCGGTAGAGAGTATTTGTACAAGCTCTGTTTTGAGGAACTTGTTCAGCATAGCACCGGGCAGGGTTGTAAGCTATATTCCGTTACAATCTATCGTAGCAAGTGGCACTGCTCCATTTATTGTGGCAAGTAACACTGTTGTGGGTAATCTTAATGCAGACCTTCTTGACGGGTTGCACGCTGAAAGGTTCTTATTAAGTGTAGGTAGAAGTGATGGTACTTTTGACTTAAATACTTATTCTGAAAGAGCAATTAAGGAAATAAGAACAACAGAACAAACTACAAATAATGCCCCTTTTTCTGGATATGGATTATTAGCTAACTTATGGGATTCCAATAAATTTGCTGCATTACAGATAGGAGGAACTAGTACAGACTTGTTTTTTAGAGGAAAACATGATGGTACTAATAAGATAACGTCTGCATGGCATAGATTATTACATACTGAAAACTATGCGTCTATTGCTGACGGACGCTACGTAAAGAAAGCAGGTGACATCATGACAGGGGATTTGACGATGAACAATACCAAAGGATTCAATATCGGATGGTCAACTAGAGTGGTTAAGACTTCGGGTGTTTGGATTCACGGTGGTGGTGATACAGCTTCTTCAACCGATGCGAACTTACGTTTTGCATCATGGAATGGAATTGGTTGGTATCCTACGATAGATTCTACCAGCGGTGTAAGACAAGGAAACAATGCCATGTGGCTGAATGTAAGAACAGGGGTATTAGATGTACACAGCAACATTACTTCCCATAATGGTTATCTTGCTGCAAACTGGGATTCGGCTAGACGGTTGGTATTGGGCAGTGGAAGTTCCTATGCTTATATTGATTCAAGAAATTCAAGCAATAATGTATTATGCAATATCGTACTGCACGATAATAAGGTTTATATAAGTAATTATGTTGAATCGAGCAGGTTCGTATCTACCGTAGGCACAGGTACACAGCCTTACCAATGCAATTCCACTACATTGAATACCAACTTGAACGCGGATTTACTGGACGGAAATCATGGAGCATACTATCAGAACCGTGTGTGTGATACTTTTGTTTCACAGTATAATCAATATGACTATATAGAATTTTTGAGGTTTGTTATTCCTAGCGGACAGCTTCAGTTACGTGCTTATGTAGTATTTGATTTGTGTAGAACAGAAACGGGTAATGAATCTAGCGGACGTGCAGTGCTTAGATTACGAAGAAATACTGATAATACAGCAGGTACTCTTTTTTATGTTACTAACTTCGGACGTACTACTCTTCCAGAATTACGCTGTACATCGGATGATGGTATAACATGGAGAATATGGATGAAATGTAATAAAAGTGGCTATGACCCATATATTGCAGTCAAGATAGTTGAGCAATATCCTTATGGGTATGTAACTACGCAAAATAATGGCACTACGGGAACACCTAGCGGTTCAAAATACACTGTTGTTGCAGGAATAGCAGGTATTTCCAATGCGGCAAATATTCTTGTCAATACTAGAAATATTTTTGGTCAGCCGTTTAATGGTTCTGGAGATGTTGGTGGGCAAATGACTTCAACAAGTATATTTGTGCAAACTGGAGATGCTACATTAAAGGTTTACAGTGGGCGTATAACTGATGCAAGAAGTGACGGAAATATATGTTTGCAGACTTCTATTGATGCGACAGACGGACAATCTCATAGTTATCCTACGCAGTATCAATCAAGATGTAACTTATCGCTCCAACCAAGGGGTGGGCAAGTATATATTGGGCAAAATCCAGATGGCGGTGACACGGGATATAAATTGACGGTGAATGGTTCTATAAAATCTAATGGGAATATAATAGCCACTGGAGCAATTACTGCCAAGGCATCCTCTTCCGATATAAGACTGAAAACCGATATACAGGGTTATGACGCTATGGGTATTATCCGAAAATTCCGTAGTGTGAAGTATCACTGGAACGCTGTTGCCAAGGAAAATTCCGAAGTGTTTAACCATGATAACTGGAATTACGGTCTTATAGCGCAGGATTTGCTTTCCGGAGGTTACACCCAGTGGGTAAAGGATATATTCAACGACTATTATACCATAGACTATGAAAGACTTATCCCTGTTGTGTGGAAAGGCTTGCAAGAAGTTGATGATGAGGTTACAAGATTAAAGAAAAGAGTAAGAGAATTGGAAAAGAGATTAGGAATTAATTAGTATATTTGCGATATGGAAGAAAATAATAAAAAAGTGGACATTTACATTGAAGGTAATGTGAAATGTAATAAATGGGCAAGTGGAATAATATATACCATGAGCGAAAAAGATGGATGGGATTTTAGTAATGCTATTGTTATCAAAGGTGACATTTGTTGTGATATCCTTAACTGTCATGGAAAGACTGTGCTTGTTTCGGGATATGTTACCGTAAAAGAACAGGAGGAAAAGTAACATGGGTCACTCTAATGGAAAGATTACAGCCCCGATAAACCTTGCTGGTGACGTTTACGCCACCCTTGGTATCGGTCCTACTAGTGATGGTTATGAGTTAGGGTATGCTTGTGCAAACACCCACGGGAAAATAAACCCGTGGGCACGGTACAAACCTGTACGTTACGAAAGCCTTGCACCTGGACCAAATGAAAAATGGTGGCAAGGATGGGATGGGAACTGTGGTGTCAAACCTTTTCAAATGGCAGGATACTGGGATGCGCCAAAACACGCAGATGGAAGCATGAACGGATGGGAATATACAGCACCGACAGGTGGTAGGTTCCCATGTCGTCTTACCGACTTTAACGGATACAACCATCTTGCCAGTCCACCGATAAGTAGATTCTCCTGCCCGGATACTGCTACCAATCAGTTTACAAGTAGTAATTTTGTCTGTTCTGCGGCTATAATGATGCCATCGGAGGGGCATGATACTGATTTTCTTAACATGGGTGACTTTGCCGAGATAGCTGATTGCTATTTCGGTGTCTATGTTAAGCACAAGACCAGTCAGATGTCTAGGCGTGTTACTGCCGACAAGAAGATAGGAACAGGATACGCTACGGTTACTGTAAACTCGTGGGGTATGACTGCTGGTGATTGGGAAGTTTATCCTTTCCTTAGTACAGCTATATTGAAGCAGGATGACTCCGATATTGCTCATATAGCATACACTGTTCCAATGGTAAGTAAAAGAGATATAGAGATAGTTGGTTCTTACGTAAGCATAACAATACTTGGTGGAGTGATGCCATCCGTTATGGGATATATTGAAGTTACCGTAAGAGTAAGAAACGGTTCGAGTAGCCTTATTTCTTTCCGTAATAATAGTTGTATGTCTAGGTTTGCAAGTAAGAAATTTGAAGATCCTATGGTTATAGGTGAATCAAGAGAAAAAATAGAGGATTTTTCAGTATCCGCCAATTCCAGCATTGACAAGAAGGTGAGAATATTAATATCATCGGAACTGATTAATGCAGGAACTGCAAGGGTATGGGTAAGCCTTAACAGTGCTGCATATAAGGGAAGTACATTGCTTCTTTCTATGGGTCCAGGGTTATAAACACAATCCTCCCCCTTGCCGTTTATCAGTAAGGGGGAGTGTTTATCCGTTACTTTCCCACGATTATATTGAATGATTCAACCATTTCATGGAGCACTCCGTCTATTATTATTCCATTCAATCTCCTTTCGTTCCAATATAAATTGCTCCAAGTATGACAAACGAGCATCCGCACAGAAATGCGAATATATGACTAACTATCGGGCTCATTTTATTCCTTTAAAAATATGACTAACAACATCTACAGTCCATCCATTTCCTAGAAGCCCCATCCCTATATGTGGCTGTACTGACTTTGTGTATCCTTCTGGAACTGTCTGCAATCTTTCCGCTTCTGTAATATTTGGTGTCCTGAAACCTTTTTCGGGATTACAGTCGGGTGAGTTGAATATAAGCGGTGTAAGTGATTTTTTATATCTTCTCAACAGTGATTCGGGGTTCTTGGCAAATCTGTTCCATGATTCAAGCATACACCATGATTTGTCTTTCTCCACATACCCGTCCGTAATGATGTCCTTGAACAGTATTCCCTTGTCCTTCCATGCAGGTATTTCCCAATTGCACCAGTAGTATCTTGCTCTCATTTGCGCGGAGAAATCGGAACTGTTGATATACACATAGTCTACTCCAAGATGTGACGAAATCAAGTCAGCCCAATCGGATTTCATCTTCACATTTTCAAGCAGGAATTTTATGTTAGGATTGAACTGTCTGATATGGTTCAGTATATTGACATATTCAAAGAATAATCCCGAACGCTCGCCATCGAAGTTCAGTTTCTCTTTCCCTAACTGTGAGAAATCCTGGCATGGTGTTCCGCCAATCAATAAATCAATATCTTTCCACTGTATATCCCATTTGTCCCAGTTTCTAATATCCCCTAATTCAATTATATCGGGATAATTATCCAGTGCAACCTTGATAGACGGTTCGTTTATTTCGCTTGCGTAATACTTGTCTACCTTTATGTCTGCTCTCTCTAGTGCAGTACGTCCACAAGCTATCCCGTCACATAAACTTAGTACATTCATCGTCTTAAATATTTAAATATATGTTTGATTGTTTCTATATTCCATCCGTTCCCAAGCATCTTGTAACGCTGAGTATCGGATATTCCATCCCATATATACCATTCGGGAATAGTTTGAAGCCGTGCACACTCGGTTGGGGTAAGCCTACGAATGCGAAAATTACCGTTATCAACTAGCGTCATACCGTTTGCCATTGCTCCCTTGTGTGATGTAGCAAGTAATGTATGAGCCTTATCGTCTATACTGCGTATATTTTTCTTTATATATTTGTTTGGAATTGTAATATCGGCAATATTAGGAGTAGCAATTATAACGCATGGTTGTGTGCTTCCATCATTTCTAGCCCTTGCCAGCAGTGTACATGATTTACCAGATTTTATTTCACGGAAATGCCTCCCTCCAAATCCACATATCGTTCCCGAAACAACTATCAGATTATCCTTTTGTACTGTTGTAAGGCAATTGGTTTTTCCATCTTCCCTAGGTTCAAGCTGTTGGATGTTCTTTCTCTGTTCCTTTACAATCCCGGCTTCATATTCCTTTCTTATCTTTTTTCCATATTCGGTTCTTTTTGGAGTAAGGCAGGCTGATTCACGCCCTCGCATCGCAACACATATCGGATCATTATCCGTCTTTACCCTGCCCTTCAAGCATTCAATCATCTTGTCAGACAAGAAATATTTTTCATCAACCTCTTCTTCAAGAATATCCTTTAAAAGTATTCCCCTATCTTCTGGCTGTGGAATATCGTCATGGATATCCGTCCAGTATATACGCTTTCTGTTTTGTGCCGATACAAGGGCGGAGTTAATATGTATTCCTTTCCTCCCCATTGTTTCATTGAACACAGATTCCCATTTCTTTCCCATTTCCACATTTTCAAGGAAGAACTTGGGATTGTCACCACGCTTAATAAGTTCGTGGTATATACGTATGTATTCCCAAAACAGATAAGATTGCCCTTCAAACTCGAAACCGTTCTCCTTCAATTCAAGATACGTTTGCAAGTCTAAAACCTCCATGCCTTCTTTCGTTGAAAGCCCTTTTCTCTTGCCTGACATGGACAGGTTCGTGCATGGCGATCCTCCGATTATCAAGTCTATCTTATCCAGCAAGCTAATATTCAAATATCTTACATCACCAAGTTGTATGGTGTCAGGGAAGTTCTGCATAGTTGCTTTTATGGCAAATTTGTCCACTTCGGACGCATAATATTTTTCTACAGGAATGCCAAGTTCGGAAAGTGTTATCCGTCCGCACGACATTCCATCGAAAAGGCTAAGTACATTCATAGATATGTTTTTTTTTAATTTTCAGCAAATATACGACATAAATCCGTATGCAACCAATACGTTTAACTATTTTTTAATTATCTTTGCGATAGTAGATAAAATTCATAATATGCAGTTTTCTATAGTACCAAAAATAGATGCCGAAATTATGTTTTCGGAAGATGATCTGTCCGTTTTCAGACAATCGACAGACGGTCTGTATTATATGATCCATACCGAGAAGGTTATGGAAGTGATGCCTATGACGTTACCTGAGGACGGAACGGAACACCCTTTCCCTTACGATACATACGACACAGGCACAAAAGAGTTTGAGAAGCTGCTTTTATCTGATGAGTGGGTTAAAATGGACGAAAAATGAGAAAAATAAGTTTTTTTAACATAGGAAAACTTGGTCTTGTAAAATCGGCAGGTACAGGAAAAACCGATATAAGCAAGGTGATAGAAGAATGGGTGAAAGAACACATGGTGTTCTGGTACGATATGTCAAAGCCTGTGGATACATATGCGGAAAACTTTAATGATTGGACGAAATTCGCAGGCACAAAATGTACCGTGACAAACAAGAGTGTCAATATAACAAGTTTTAATGCCATAAATAGTGCGTCTATATATATCGATACATCTAAAAAGTTTAATGGCATAACGATTACGGTAGATGGATTATTGGACGGTCAAGAAATAGCATGGGGATATGATAGCAATCCATTGGTAAGGATGCCTAAAAATGGAACTTATACACTGGAACCTATTGATAGCATAACAGGAAATATAAGTTTTAGAAGTATAAACATAGTCGGTGCTTGTAACATCACCATCACCCAACTCCCGTCAGGACAATTCGTACCCACAAACGAGATACTAAAAGCTAATCCTTATTTGCAGGATTTCAGTGGAAACAACAGACCTCTGAAACTTAACAATTTCATGTTCGCGGCAATGAGCGGTGTGGGTGGGTATGAATATAACTATCTTGACAGTGCATTATTTATTACCTATTTAAGTGGCGCAAGAGGTGATGGAACTATAACAGACAATACTATTACCTGTCTCTTATACACATCTCCGAGCCCACGAGACTACGCTGC
>ERZ1694700.174-NODE-174-length-12120-cov-8.121426_pt1 | contig 12120 bp, 9 predicted proteins | sample MGYA00581722_ERZ1694700 | MGnify/ENA primary metagenome ERZ1694700 (study PRJEB42213, sample SAMN07424542) | human gut metagenome | biome: ENVO:00009003; feature: ENVO:2100002; material: ENVO:00002003 | host: Homo sapiens | place: USA | collected 2014 ...
CCGCACAGGCGCTGGGCATCGCCCGGGAGCGCCAGACCAATCTGGAGGGCTGGGCTGAACCGAAGATGGAAGCCTACATCGCCAAGAAGCAGAAGCTGGAAGCCGACCAGAACAAGTGATTTCCTTCCGGGAGGGCACATTGTATGAAGTCTGAGACGTTCCGTAAGCAGGCCCTGAGCCTGATCGTCTTTTTCGTGGCCATTGCGGCAGTGTTCGCGCTCACCCGCCTGCGCAGCGACCCCGCCGGGAAGCAGGCGCAGACCATCCTGACCCAGCTGCTTTCCAGCTCCGATGCCGTGGAACCGGCGGCGGACGATTCCTACACCGCCAGCGAGCCGGGCCTTGTACAGGCGGATGACAGCGGCTTTGCGGCTTTCTATCAGGCACAGTTCGGGGATTGCATGACGCAGCAGTGTCTGGAAAAGCTCCTTGCGAACCGTCTGCCCACCCGCATTGCCTCGCTTTCCGGCCAGCCCGCGGGGCTCACCCTGCAAAAGCGCTCCGGTGCCGACCACTGCTATGATTTTTCCGCAGACCTGCAGGCCGCCGACGGAACCACCACGGCCAGCGTCACCGGCACCATCACCATGGTAAAAGAGGATGGCGCGTGGAAGGCCTCTGACCTCACGCTGAACCTGAAATAAGCATTTTCTGCCTCCGGCCCCTGTATGGTCGGGGGCATTTTCGGTTCTTTCACCCGGAATCCGTTTCTTTTTTCGCGCGCGTATGTTATACTGAATAGTTGTATCCCATTCTATTTTTCAGAGAAAAGGTTAAACAAACAACATGAACACAAACGATATCTGGCTGATCGCCGGCCTGGGCAACCCTGAGGCCAAATACGACGGCACACGCCACAACGCGGGCTTTGCCGCGCTGGACTACCTGTCCGGCAAATGGGGCATCTCCGTCAACAAGACCAAGTTCCAGGGCCTGTGGGGCCAGGGCGAGGTAGAGGGCCACAAGGTGGTGCTGCTGAAGCCCCTGACCTACATGAACCTTTCCGGCGATTCCATCGCGCCGCTGGCGGGCTTTTTCAAGATCCCGGCCGACCATGTCATCGTCCTGTGCGACGACATCACCCAGAACCCCGGCAAGCTGCGCATCCGGCCTTCCGGCTCGGCAGGCGGCCACAACGGCCTGAAGAGCATCATCGCCCGGCTGGGAGGCGACGGCTTCCCCCGCATCCGCATCGGTGTGGGAGCCAAGCCCCGCCCGGACTACGACCTGGCGGATTGGGTGCTGGGCAAATTTCCGGCCGAGGACGCCAAGGCTCTGGCGGACCGCTGCCCGGACATCGAAGCTGCCGCCAAGCTCATCATGGACGGCAAGCTGGGGCTGGCACAGAGCAAGTACAACGGGTAAGAACCTCATTTAAACTGCCCTCCGCTTGCGCTCTGGGCATTTTCAGCTGAATTTTATTTTTATTGTTCGTGTTTGTCGCGGCCTGCGGGCCGCTCCAAACACATTTTCACCGAGTGGGGCAGCACTGGCGAACTGCATTTATGTTCTTTGATGCATTTTGATGTCACGACCCCTCTCGTGAAAAAGCAGCAGAGAAAAGCCCGCAGGCTTTTCTCTGCTGCAAATAAAAATAATCATTCCTCTGCCATTGCCAAAGCGAATGCGGCGGCAATTTCAAATGGTCATCCCAACAGGAAAGGAGGTTTTTCCATGTACGAAGCCCTGTTGAAAGCGACCCAGGAATACCAGAAGATCGCGGCCAGCTTTGCAAAGCCCGGCCCGGCAGCGCTGTTCGGTCTGCCCCCGGCAGGCCGGGCCCTGCTGTATGCCGCTTTGCAGAAGGATCTGGGCCGGGTGCTCTGCATCGTGACCCCGGGCGAAGCCGAGGCCACCCACTTTGCGGATGACCTCAAGGCGCTGGGCCTTGCCGCGGCGGTGTTCCCGCCCCGGGACTTCATGCTGCGCCCGGTGGAGGGTGCCGGGCGCGAATACGAGTATCGCCGCCTTTCGGTGCTGGGTGCATTGGCGGGCGGGCGGCTGCAGGCCGTGTGCGTCCCTGCCGAAGCTCTGTTGCAGTACACGGTGCCCCGCGATGAATTCCTGAAAAACACCCTCACCCTCAAGCCCGGCATGGTGTACAACCGCGAAGCGCTGGTGGCCCGGCTGTTTGCCGCCGGGTATGTGCGCCGCAGTCAGGTGGACGGCCCCGGCCAGTTCAGCGTGCGCGGCGATATCGTGGACATCTATGCCCCGGATATGCGCCAGCCTGCCCGTGTGGAATACTGGGACGATGAGATTGACTCCATGGCCTCCTTTGACCTGCTGACCCAGCGGCGGGACGGCGCACTGGAAAAGATCTACCTTTCCCCTGCCCGCGAAGTGCTGTTCGGCAGCACCGAAGAGACTGCCGAGGCCCTGCGTGCCGCTGTGAAAAAGGCCCGCGGCAAACACCGCACCGCGCTGGAAAAGGCCACCGAAGCCGACCTGTCCCAGCTGGACTCCGGCCTGATGCCGGAAGCCATGGACAAGTATTACGGCATCCGCTACCCGGAACCGGCCACCCTGCTGGATCATCTGGACGCGCCCCTGTTCATTCTGGACGAGGTGGGCGGCATCCGGGACGCCCAAAAGGCCACAGAGTTCCGCCGCAGCGAGGAGCTGACGGGGCTGCTGGAGGAGGGGGTGCTGTGCCCCGGGCTGGATGTGCTGTACCAGACCATGGACGATCTGGTCATCGCCGCCCAGAAGCAGAGCACCCTGCTGTGCGAGAACTTTCTGCGCGGCATGAACGAGTTCAAGCTCAAGGATCTCATCAACGCCGAGGCCTTTGCGGCCCCCAATTGGAACGGCGACCTTGCCTCCCTGCGGGAGGATCTGGACCCGCTCATTGCCCAAGGGTATGCCATCACCCTGTTTTCCGGCACCCCCAAGGGTGCCGCTGCCCTCACCCGTGACCTGGCCGACAAGGGCTACTCGGTGAGCATGAGCCGGGATGTGCGCCCCGCCAAGGGCATCGTACAGGTGCTGCCGGGCCATCTGACCGCCGGGTGCACTTTCCCGTTTGCTCACGCGGCCGTGCTCTCGTCCCGCCGGCATGGTCTGGACGAAGAGACCGCCGCCGAAACCAAAAAGCGCAAAAAGAACAAGAACGCCCTGTCCAGCCTTTCCGATATCAAGCCCGGCGACTATGTGGTGCACCAGAGCCACGGCATCGGCATGTATGCGGGCATCCAGCGGCTGGAAGTGCAGGGTGCCATCAAGGATTACCTCAAGGTGCAGTATTCCGGCTCGGACGTGCTGTATGTGCCCGTCACCCAGCTGGATCTACTGAGCCGCTACACCGCCCCCGGCGACGAAGAAAAGGTCAAGCTGGCCAAGCTGGGCGGTGCCGAGTGGCAGCGCACCCGTGCCAAGGTCAAAAAGGCCACCGAGGAGATGGCCCAGGAGCTCATCGAGCTGTATGCCCGCCGTCGGCAGGCCACCGGCTACGCCTTCCCGCCCGACGGCGACTGGCAGCGGGACTTTGAGACCCGTTTCGACTACGACGAGACCGACGACCAGCTCAACGCCACCGCCGAGATCAAACAGGACATGGAAAAGGGGTACCCCATGGACCGGCTGCTCTGCGGCGACGTGGGCGTGGGCAAGACCGAAGTAGCCCTGCGGGCCGCCTTCAAGTGCGTGATGGGCGGTAAGCAGTGCGCCATTCTGGCCCCCACGACCCTGCTGGCCTGGCAGCACTACAACACCATCCTCTCCCGTATGGAGGCCTTCCCCGTGAAGGTGGAGATGATGTCCCGCTTCCGCACCGCCAAGCAGCAGAAGGAGACCCTGCGGGGCCTGCAGTCCGGCAGCGTGGATATCGTGGTGGGCACCCACCGGCTGCTGTCCAAGGACGTGAAGTTCCACGACCTGGGCCTTGTGATCATCGACGAGGAACAGCGCTTCGGCGTCAAGCACAAGGAAAAGCTCAAGGAGAACTTCATCGGGGTGGACATGCTCACCCTGTCGGCCACCCCCATCCCCCGCACCCTGAACATGGCTATGAGCGGCATCCGGGACCTTTCCACCATCGAGCAGCCGCCCATTGAGCGCCAGCCCGTGGAGACCTTTGTGCTGGAGTACAACGATGTCATCCTTGCCGAAGCCATGAAGAAGGAGCTGGCCCGGGGCGGTCAGGTGTACTACCTGCACAACCGGGTGGACAACATCGAGTCCACCGCCGCCCATGTCAGCCAGCTGGTGCCCGGTGCCCGGGTGGGCATTGCCCACGGCAAGATGACCGAGGAGGAGCTGAACCCGGTGTGGCAGCACCTGCTCAACGGCGAGATCGACATTCTGGTGTGCACTACCCTGATCGAGACCGGCATCGACGTGCGCAACTGCAATACCCTGATCATTGAGGACGCCGACCGCATGGGTCTGGCTCAGCTGTACCAGATCCGGGGTCGGGTGGGCCGCAGCGGCCGCAAGGCCTACGCCTACTTCACCTTCCGGCGGGACAAGACCCTCTCGGACATCGCCCAGAAGCGGCTGTCCGCCATCCGGGAGTTCACGGCCTTTGGTTCCGGCTTCCGCATCGCCATGCGCGATCTGCAGATCCGCGGTGCCGGCAGCCTGCTGGGCCACAGCCAGCACGGCCACATGGAGGCCGTGGGCTACGACCTCTACGTCAAGATGCTGGGGCAGGCCATCGCCCGCGCCAAGGGCGAGCCGGTGCAGCGCGACAAGAGCGAATGCCTGGTGGACCTGCGGGTGGACGCCTACATCCCGGAGAAATACATCGCCGACGGCCCCGGCCGCATCGAAGCCTACAAGCGCATTGCCGCCATCCAGACCCCGGAGGACGCCGCCGACGTGCTGGACGAGCTCATCGACCGCTACGGTGACCCGCCGCCCTCGGTGAGCGACCTGGTGAACGTTTCGCTGGTGCGGGTGCAGGCCACCGCCGTGGGCGTGTACGAGGTAACCCAGAAGAAGGACACCATCGTGCTGAATCTGGAACACCTGGATGTGCCCATGATCCGGGGCCTGCTGGTGGCCTTCAACGGCCGCGTCACCGCCGGTGCAGGCTCAAAGCCTTACCTTTCGGTCACCCTGCACCCCGACGAAAAGCCGCTGGAACTGCTGCAGAGCATCCTCAAGGCAATGGCGGAGATCCTGAATGGCAAGGACAAACCGCAGGAAAGCAAGTAACCGATAGCATCCTCGCCCTCTCAGTCCTCTCGCATCCGCTCGATGCCAGCTCTCCCAAAGGGAGAGCCATTGGCAAACCGGGAGACGTTATCTCTTCGCCAGAGGCTCTCCCTTTGGGAGAGCTGGCGCGTCAGCGCCTGAGAGGGCGAGCCATCTACAATTTCAAAAAACAGGAGCATTACACATGAAAAAGAAACTGCTTGCGCTGGTATGCGCACTCGTCATGATCTTCAGTCTGGCAAGCTGCGGCCTGTCCACCCCGGACACCGTGGGCAAGGTCGGCGACTTTGAAGTGTCCTCCGGCCTGTATCTGCTGGCCCAGTTCAGCGCCTACCAGCAGGCTGCCCAGCTGGCCGACAAGGACCAGGACGCCACTGACGTCAAGGCCTTTTTGAAGGCCACTATCACCACCGACGCCGACAGCGGCGAGACCGCCGTGGTCCAGGACTATGTGGCCGACAAGACGCTGGAGACCCTGCGCACCTTTGCCGCCATCGACGCCCGCTTTGCCGAGCTGGGCGGGGAGCTGACCGCCGAACAGACCCAGGTGGCCGACAACTACGCTCAGCAGCTGATGGACCAGTACGGCAGCACCTACACCGCCAACGGCATCGGCCTGGAGACCCTCAAAGCCTTTGAGCGCATCCAGCTCAAGCACACCCTGCTGCTGACGCTGGTGTACGGCCCAGACGGCGAAAGCCCCGTGGACGACAGCGACCTGACCGAGCATCTGGACAGCCAGATGTACGAGCTGGCCTATGTGAACATCCCGCTGTACAACACCAGCACCTTTGTGTTCGCCTCCGACGACCAGAAGGCCCAGATGCTGCAGCTGGCACAGGCGGCCGCCGCAAGCTGCAGCGAAACGCAGGACGGCTCGGTGTCCGAGCAGGTCAGCGCCCTGCATTCTGCCGCTTCTGCCGCCCTGCCGGACATCTACGCCGTGCTGGACTCCACCCCCGCCGAGGATGCTTCCAACGTGCAGACCGAACTGCTGACCGAAAGCGACCTGACCGGTTCCTTTACCCAGGACGGTGCCGCCGACGCCGTGCGCGGCCTTGTGTACGGCGAGGCCGCTGCCGTGCAGTACAATGCCGCTTCCATCATCCTGATGATGCGCATCGACCCGCTGCAGGTGTCCACGCTGGACGCCCTGCGCACCCAGATCCTGAGCGACATGAAGGGCGACGAGCTGGAAGATGCCCTCACCGCCTATGGCAGCACGCTGGAGAATAACCTCAGCACCTCTGCCATGAACAAGATGCCCGCCAGCAAGATCGTGAACCCGTCCTCTTCCAGCAACAGCTGATCTGTCCCCAAACGCACAAAGGCCCCGCTTCCACACCCGGAAGCGGGGCCTTTTTCGGCGCTGTATTTTGGAGCGGAGCTTACGCGCCGCGCTCCCGCTCATCCTTCAGGATGTCCCGCATGTGCTGCAGGGTGTCCACGGTGCGGCGCAGCTCTTCGTCCCCCAGCTCGGTGCGCAGGCGGGCATAGCAGCGCTTCATGAGATCGCGTTCCTCGGCCATCAGCTCCACGGCCTTGCTGGTCAGCTCCACATAGGTGCGGCCGGCCTCCCGGTCGGTGAGCCAGCGCACATAGCCCTGGTCCTGCAGCTTCTCGATGCCTTTGGACAGCTCGGTCACCTTCACGCCCATCTCGGCGGCAAGGTCGGCCAGATAGAGTTTCTCGTCCGGGTGGCTCTCCTGCCGCATCTTGATGTAAAACAGCACCAGATAATCCGTGCGCCGGATGGTGCTGAACACCCGGTCCACGTCAAAATTGTGCAAGAAGAACCACTCTTCCGGGTGCTTCTGCATGGCTTCCTGTTTCATGGCACAGCCCTCCTGTTATCGTGCATCCCGCGGGATGTAGTCGTGGGTGCCGCCCAGGCTCTTGTAGGCCGGACGGATGATCTTGTTGGCGCTGAGCAGCTCTTCGATGCGGTGGGCACTCCAGCCCATGATGCGGGCCACGGCAAACAGCGGGGTGTACAGCTCCATGGGGATGCCCAGCATATCGTACACAAAGCCGCTGTAGAAATCCACGTTGGGGCTGACGCCCTTGAAGATCTTCCGTTCTTCGGCGATGAGCTGCGGGGCCATGCGCTCGATCTTGGCGTACAGGGCCAGGTCCTTGTCCCGGCCCTTCTCGTGGGCCAGCTGCTCCACATAGCCCTTGAACACCACCTCACGGGGGTCGCTGAGGGAGTAGACCGCGTGGCCCATGCCGTAGATCAGGCCCTTGTGGTCAAAGGCCTCGCCGTGCAGCAGTTTTTTCAGGTAGGTTTCCAGCTCCTCGTCGTCCTCCTGGTCGTGCAGATTCTCGCGGATGTTCTGCATCATCTGCATCACCATCAGGTTGGCACCGCCGTGGCGCGGGCCCTTGAGGGAGCACAGCGCCGCCGCCATGGCCGAATAGGTATCGGTGCCGGAGGAGGTGACCACGCGGGTGGTAAAGGTGGAGTTGTTGCCGCCGCCGTGCTCGGCGTGCAGCAGCAGTGCCACATCCAGCACACGGGCTTCCAGCGGGGTGTACTGCATGTCCGGCCGCAGCATCCGCAGGAAATTCTCGGCGGTGGACAGTTGCGGGTCGGGCCGGTGGATGTACATGCTGCCGTCCTTCTCGTAGTGGTCGTAGGCGTGGTAGGCATACACGGCCAGCATGGGGAAGATGCTGGCCAGCTGGATGCTCTGGCGCAGCACGTTGGGGATGGACAGATCCGATACCTTGGGGTCGTAGGAGGCCAGGGTCAGCACGCTGCGGGCCATGGAATTCATGATGTCGTGGCTGGGGGCCTTCATGATCACGTCACGGGTAAAATTGGTGGGCATGGTACGGCACTCGCCCAGCACCCGGCAGAATTCTTCCAGCTTTTCCGGGGTGGGCAGCTCACCGAACAGCAGCAGGTAGCCCGCCTCTTCAAAGGCAAAGCGGCTGCCCCGGCTGCCGTTGATCAGGTCTTTGACGTCGTAGCCGCGGTAGAGCAGCTGGCCGTCGGCGGGGCGCTTGACGCCGTCCACATACTCAAAGGCGCGGATGTCCGAAATGTTGGTCAGGCCCGCCAGCACGCCCTTTCCGTTCTCGTCGCGCAGACCGGCCTTGACGCCGTACTCCTGATACAGATCCTTACTGATCTTATCATGCTGTGCACACAGCGGCTGCTGCTGGTCAAAATATCCCATCACGTTCTGCAGGTAGTCCATGGTGTGTTGCTCCTTTCCCCGGAGGCTGGCAGACGCAGCCGGTGCACCGGCCCGCGTTTCCAGCGGCATTTCATGTAAATTGAATACCCTTTTAGATTACAAAATGGATATTTCCATGTCAAGCAACCATTTGTAAACAAAAAACAAAATCTTGTCCGGTAAAAAATCCCCGGTGCAGTTCTCTGTTTCCTGCACCGGGGATCTTGCTCATTTTTTCGCGGGATTTGTCACTCTTGCAAACTCGGCGGCCAGTGCCGCATTCACCGAGCGCACCGCGTTGGCGTCCGGCTTGACGGCGGCACGGTCGTAGGTGAACAGCCCATTCACCTCGTCCTCCACATCGGTGAGCTGGGTGTACACCAGCGCCGAAAGGCCTTTTTCCAGCTGGGGCAGTACAGTTTTCAGCTGCAGCTTCTTGTAGCGGGCAGTCAGCTCCTGCCGGTCTTTGGCCGTGCCGTAGCCGTAGGTCTTGCGGGGCGGCTCGTGGCCGGGCATGGGCCAGGCAATGCCGCCGTATTCGCTGAGGGCCACCGTGCGCTTCTGTGGGCGGATGCGCAGCGGATAGAAATAATTGTGCAGGGAGTGCACATCGCCCCCGCCCTGGTCGAACCAGCCGCTGGCCTCGTCCACCAGACGGGTGCCGTCCAGCGTCCGGAGGGCCTGCACGGCTTTTCCGGCATCGAACTGCCCCCACCCTTCGTTGAAGGGCACCCAGCAGGCAATGCAGGGGTGGCACCGCAGCGCCTGTACCGTGTCGGCCAGCTCGTGGGCGTACTCCTCCCGGCCGGCCGGTTTTGCCCGGCTCAGCAGGCTGTAGGCAGCCTTCCCGTCCGGGAAGCGGCGCAGCAGCGGCTGCAGCACATTGGTCAGGTAGGTGACGAACCACAAATTATAGGCGCTGCCGCCGTTGACCATATCCTGCCAGACGATCAGGCCCAGACGGTCGCAGTGGTAATACCAGCGCTGCGGCTCGATCTTGGCGTGCTTGCGCAGCAGGTTGAAGCCCAGCGCTTTCACCTCGCTGAGCTCCCGCTCCACGGCTGCGTCCGAGGGCGGCGTATACAGACCCTCCGGCCAGTAGCCCTGATCCAGCAGGCCGTTGAGCAGGATGGGCTTGTCGTTCAGGCAGAAGCGCAGCACCCCGTGGGCGTCCGGTGCACAGCTCCACTTGCGCAGAGCAAAGTAACTGTGCACCGTGTCGAACCCGGCTTCCTCCCCCTGGTTGGTGCCCACCGTCAGGTCGTAAAGGAAGGGCGTGTCCGGGCTCCATGGGAAGAAATGCTCTTCCGGGATGTTCAGGGTCACTTCGCCGTCCTGGTCGGCCTCGTCGCTGCCCCAGTCCTCGGCGATGGTCACGCCCCCGGCCCGCACCATGGCCCACAGGTTGACCGCACCGCCGGGCTTTGCCGTGTGCACCCGAACCGTCACCGTGCGAGCGTCGTAGTCCGGGGTGACGGTCAGGGTCTGGATGTAGTTGTCCGGCACCCGCTCCAGCCAGACGGTCTGCCAGATGCCGCTCTGGGCCGGGTAGAACATCCCGCCGGGTTTCAACGTCTGTTTGCCCCGGGCCTGGGTGCCGTGGCCGGTGGGGTCCTGCACGGCCACCCACAGGCTGTTGCGGCCGGTGCCGTTGAGCAGGTCGGTAATGTCCAGTGTGAAGGGCCAGTAGCCGCCCCGGTGGCCGCCTGCCAGATGCCCATTGACCTGCACGGCGCAGGCATAATCCACGGCCCCGAAGTGCAGCAGCACCCGGCCGCCCTCCCCCGCCGGCGGGGCGAACAGGCGGTGGTAGTGCAGCCACTGCCCCGGCTGCAGGGTGCGCCCCACCCCGGAGGCCGGGGCCTCCGACGAATAGGGCACCAGAATGCTGCCCTGCCAGGCCGCAGGGTATTCGGCCGTCTGGGTGATGGCATACTGCCACGGCCCGTTCAGGATCTCACAGCTGTCCCGGCGCATGGCCGGGCGGGGATATTCTGCAAGAGGATGCATCCGCTCACCGCCTTTTGTTTGTTGGCTCCATTCTAGCACAGGGCGGGTGGTTTGTATAGCCGGGATGATTTAAAATCGAGGCTGCCGCGCCGCATACGCAAAAAGGCTGCCATGCCAAGCGGCACAGCAGCCTTTTGTTGTTTTTCTGAGAAAACTGGGTCAGGGCGCTTATTCGTCGTCCTCTTCTTCGTCGTCCTCATCGTCATCGTCCGACTTCGGCTTGTAGAAGATGCCGCTCAGGAAGATGCTGATGAAGTACAGCAGCACCATGGGGCCTGCCACCATGCACTGGGACACGATGTCCGGCGGGGTGACAACAGCCGCGATGAAGAAGATGATCACGATGGCCACACCGCGCACCTGCTTGAGGAGCGTGGGGTTGATGATGCCCATCTTGGACAGGATGATCGTGATCAGGGGCATTTCAAACACACAGCCGAAGATGATGAACATCGTCAGGCAGAGGTTGACGTAGCTCTCAATGCTGGTGGTGGTCTGGATGTACTCAGCGCCCTCGATGCCCGTGCTGAGGAACCGCAGCATAAAGGGCATCATGAGCTTGTAAGCAAACAGCACGCCCACGCAGAACAATGCCAGGCCCAGCAGCATGACCATCTTGAAGAAAAAGCTCTCGCTCTTTTTCAGGCCCGGCTTTGCAAAGGCGTAGATGTGGTAGAATGCCACCGGCACCGTGACCACCACGCCAGCCAGAATGGACACGCGGAAGTACTGCATCAGCTTTTCCTGCGGTGCAATGGACACGAACTGATAGTAATCGCGGCCCATGGCAGTGAGCAGGTCGATCAGGCGGTCTGCATAAGCCAGCGAGACCACAACACCCACCACAAACACCACTGCGCAGATGATGAGCCGGTTCCGCAGTTCCTTCAGATGGCCGGTCAGCGTCATGCTGCCGTCATCTTCCATGACCTCGGCTTTCTTTTTGCGCTTCATGTTCGTAGCCACAATTACTCCTCGTCTTCGTCCTTCTTAGCGGCCTTCTTCTCAGCCTTCTCCTCGGAATCGTCGGAATCCTCCGGCTCCTCCATGCCCTTCTTGAAGCCGTTGATGGTCTTGCCTAACATCTTGCCCAGCTTCGGCAGGTTCTTGGGTCCAAAGATCAGCAGGGCAACAGCCAGGATGATCAGCAGTTCGTTGGTACCAATACGCATAATAAAAATCTCCTTTTTACTTTGCCGCGCCGCGTGGCGGGCTTATTGCTTGATGTATGACAACCGCGGGCGCGGTGTATCCAAACTTAAACAGTGGTTTCCTCTGCCGGGGCAGCCTCGGCAGCTTCCGAGGCTGCTTCCGCAGCCGGAGCTTCGGGTGCGGGGGCGGTTTCTTCCTGCACAGGGGCAGTCTCGGGCTTCTCTTCGGCCGGGGCCTCAGCCTTTTCGGCGGCAGCCTCGGCGGCGGGGGCTGCATTCTCTTCCGGCAGCTCCTCCACCGGCTCTTCGGCAGTCAGGTCGGTGACCTCTTCCTCCGCAGCCTTCTTGGCGGCCTCTTCCTTGCTGGTCTTGCCGATGCCGGTAAAGCCCTTGGTCACGTCCTTCACGCTGTTGTCGATATCCTTCTTGATATCGGTCAGCGGAGCGACAGCTTCCTTGAGGGGAGCCTGGATCTCGTTCAGCGGCTCCACCACGTTCTTCTGGATCTCCTCGGATGCAGCGCCGGTGTACTTCTTCAGCTCACGCAGCATCTTGCCGATCTTCTTTGCGTAGACGGGCAGCTGATCCGGGCCGATGAACACGAACGCCACGAT
>ERZ1694700.178-NODE-178-length-11801-cov-6.264771_pt1 | contig 11801 bp, 8 predicted proteins | sample MGYA00581722_ERZ1694700 | MGnify/ENA primary metagenome ERZ1694700 (study PRJEB42213, sample SAMN07424542) | human gut metagenome | biome: ENVO:00009003; feature: ENVO:2100002; material: ENVO:00002003 | host: Homo sapiens | place: USA | collected 2014 ...
GAGATGCAGCGTAGTCTCGTGGGCTCGGAGATGTGTATAAGAGACAGGACTAGTGACTGGTGACTAGGAGACGGGGCACCGTCCCCGTTGAACCCTGAACCCTGAACCCCATTGAACCATACCCCAAAATCTACTACAATAGAAATCATCCATTTCCACACATCATTTACGAAAGAAGGCCATCCCATGACAAACCAGTTCCTCCCCAGCTATACCATCGGTACTGACGCATATGACAGCGTCTACGATGTCTGCCATCACTTCGGAAAGACCGCCGTCCTCATCGGCGGGCACAAGTCCAGAGCCGCTGCCGAGCCGCTCCTTCGGAAAGCGCTGGAAGGCAAGATGGAGATCCTCGACTCCCTCTACTACGGCGGCGATGCGACATTTGAAAACGCCGAAGCGCTGAAAGAAAACGAAGCCTTCCAGAAAGCGGACATGGTCTTTGCCATGGGCGGCGGCCGCGCCATCGACACGGCGAAGAAAGCAGCTGCTGAAGCAGGCAAGCCCTACTTCACCTTCCCGACCCTTGCCTCGAACTGCGCTCCCGTCACCGCTGTCGGCGCATACTACTACGAAGACCACACCTTCCGCCAGGTCTACTACGTTGATCGTCCGTCCTACCACACCTTCATCCATACCGGCGTCATCGCAAATGCGCCAAGAGAATACCTCTGGGCCGGCATCGGCGACGCGCTCTCCAAACAGTACGAAGTCGAATTCTCTGCCAGAGGCGATGTCCTCCCCTACGGCAGAAATCTCGGCGTCACGCTGGCCGGCACCTGCTCGCAGGGCCTTCTCGAATACGGCGAAGCCGCGCTGAAATCTGCTGATGAAAAGACAGCCGGCGAAGCCCTCGAGTATGTAGCCCAGAATATCGTCTGCTCCACCGGCATCATTTCGAATCTGGAACCGGAAGACTACAACTCCAGCGTCGCACATGCCCTCTACAATTCTCACACCGGCGTAGCCCATGAAGGAGCGCACCTCCACGGCGCGGTCGTCTGCTATGGCACCCTCGTCCTCCTCACCTTGGACGGACAGCGGGAAGAAAGAAACAAGCTCTACGCCTTCTGCGAACGCACGCATCTCCCGCACTCTCTTTCTGACATCGGCCTCACCGATCCGGAAGAACTCATCGCCAATGCACTCACAAAGCCGGACCTCAACAAGGTCCCCTATCCTGTCACCGCAGAGCTTTTGAGAAAAGCCATCGCGGATGTCGAAGCACTGAAAAAATAAAAAAGGCCTCGCCATATGGCGAGGCCTTTTTAGTGATTGTGACTAGGAATTAGTAGCTAGGGATTCGGGATTAGGGATTGGGGATTGGAGTGACTAGTGACTGGTGACTGAAATGCCACCCTTGGGCATCGCCTTTCTTTATACTGCGGCGAAGCCGCCACCTGAACCCTTAGAACCTTCAGAACCCATTGAACCCATAGAACCTGTAGCAATGAGTAGCCAGTGACTAGTAACTAAAATGCCAGCTCATGGCATCGCCCTATTTATACTCCGCGGCGCATTTCGTCATCCTGAGCGGAGTGAAATGTCGGATGTTCGATCATGTAAAGGCGGAACAGTGAGAACTGAGTCGAAGGATCTGGCGCCGCACCACCATTTCGCATTTCTCATTTCTAATTTCTCATTAAAGCGAAGCTTTCGCCCGTAATCAAGGGAACAGCCCGCTCCACGAACTAGCCCTCTACAGGCTCACGCTAAACGTGATGACCCCATCCTTGTATGACACATCGAGGCTTCCCTTCATGAGCCTTGCCATGTCGCGCGCCATGGAGAGCCCGATGCCATAGCCGGACTTTTTGCTGTTGTGCGATGTATCTCCGCGATAGAACCGCTCAAAGAAGCGTTCATAGTCCTCAGACGCTCCCTCTTTGTAAGGATTGGAAACAGAGAGGATCACGCCCTTTTTATTTTTCTCCAGATGAGCGGTGATCGTTCCCTTCTCATCACAATACTTGACCGCATTGTCCAGAAGGATGCTCACGATTTCTGAGAAGAGCCGCGGCTCGACCTTCGCGCGGATGCCGCTTCCCGCTTCTACAGAGAGCGTCTTCCCTGCGTCTTCGATCATCTGGCGGAAACTACCCGTACTGCTCTTCACCGCCTCCGAAAGATCCGTATCGATAAGCGTCAAGTCCTTGGCTGACGTTTCCCCGATCTTGGAGAGCAACACAAGGTCATTGATGAGGAGCGATAGGCGCTTCACCTGCGAAATGATATTGCCCGTCCACTCGTTCTTGCCGTTGATCAGCTCCATCGCCTCTGCATTCGCGGAAATGATCGCGATCGGCGTCTTCAGCTCATGGCTGGCATTCGTAATGAATCGCTTCTGGTTCTCCATATTTCTGACGAAGGGACGAATCGCGATCCCCGAAAGCACCGTCACGATACCGACGAAAAGCAGAAGACAGAGCAGCCCGAAGAGAGAAGAATATTTCAGGAAGGCCTTCACCGCCGAGAGATCGCGCGTGCAGTCCAGAATGACGACCAGCAGATCGCCCTCCGCAGTGCGGCTCACATGGTACGCATAGGTTCCCTTCTGTTTTTGGAAATAGCCTTCGCTCTCCCCCGTCTTCACCGCAGCCACCGCTGCCTCTACCGCACTTTCCGCCGAAAAAGCCGCGATGTGATTGATATTCGTCACCTTGGCTGTGCCGTCACTGTCCAGCAAAACGGAAAAATAACGGGTCTGGTACGTAAATTCCGGCGTATCCTCGACCCAACTGCCATCCGGGAGCCAGCCTTCCCCGCTCGTGCGCCGCGTGGTGATGACGCCGCCATTGTCTGCGATGGTTTCCAGCACATTATGAATGTCCCCCCGCACAATGAGGTACATCATCCCATTGATGACAGAGAGCGCGACCGCCACGATGATAAACACCGCCAGCGTGGCCAGAAGTATGAATTGGCGGTGTAGTTTCTTGATCATATCCATGAATGAGGTCCTTGGCACATTGGATAACAAAAAGGGTTCAGGGTTAGCCTGGGGCGGGGCACCCCTTGATTACGTTTGAAAGCCTCGATTGAATGAGAAATTAGAAATGAGAAATGCGAAATGGTGGTACGGCGCATAAAAATTATAAAGCGCCGCGAGTATAAATAGGGCGATGCCCGAAAGTGAGTGGGTAACAGGTTTCCCATTTGGGAGTTCCAAACATCGACCGCCGGACCGCAAATGACAAAGATTCGAGGGCTTCGCTCGAAATGACGATACGAGAGAGCCTACAGTCTCCTAGTCTCCCAGTCACTAGTCACCAGTCACTCCTAATCCCCCATCGCGCGCAGCGCAAAAGGGCCTTCCTTCTCCCCTTCGATCACCGCCTTGCCTCGGACGGCGGCGAGCTTTTCTTTCAGGAAGGAAATATACATCCACACGATATCTGCCGGTACGTCAGGCTCATCGCTCCACACATAGCGCAGGATCTCCTCCTGTGTGAGTGCTTTGCCGGCATTCATCATGAAATACTTCATGAGCTTTGTCTCCTTGCTGCCAAGACGGATCGCGCTCTCCGCCGAGAGCTCCTGCTCTTCGACATTGAGCGTGACGCCGCCTGCTGAAAGGACAGCGGGGGTGAAGGCATTCGCGCGGCGGGTCATTGAGCGGATGCGCGCCAGAAATTCGCCCATCGCGAAGGGCTTCGTCAGGTAATCATCTGCGCCCGCATCAAGACCTGCGATGCGGTCATCGACCTCGGTCTTCGCGGTGAGCATGATGATCGGCACCGTGCTGCCGCTCTCGCGGAGCTTGGCAAGGACTTCGATGCCATTCATTTTCGGCATCATAATATCAAGAACGATGCAGTCATACGCTTCGCGCTCCGCCATCTGCCAGGCAGAGAGACCGTCATAGGCCGCATCGACCTCATAGCCGAAGTGACGGAGCACCGCGACTTCGGCATCGGATAATGCTTTTTCATCTTCAGCAAGCAGGATTTTCATAGGTTTGACCTCAGTAAAAAATATAAGAGGGTGGGGATTAGGGGATAGAAGTGACTAGTGACTAGGGACTAGGGACCAGGGACTAGTCACCAGCCACCAGCTACCAGTCATGTCTTCCTTATCAGATTCCGTATCGTCTGCATGGAGAGGTCACAGGAAGCGAGTTCATCGGCGCAACGCTTGAGCTCGCGGCTGATGAGCGCCGCATTTTCCACCTCGTGCTTGTACTTCATTTCATGCTCGAGCGCCGCCCATGAGTCCATCGCGATGGTGCGGAGCTGGATCTCGATGAAGAAATGCCCCGGATTTCTGCCCTTCGCATCTTCATAGGGAGCGGTGACATCCAGGATCATATGATAGCTGCGGTAGCCATTGGGCTTGACGTTTTTGATATAGTCCTTTTCTTTTGCGACAACGACACCGGGGAGGGCTTTCAAGCGGGAGACGTTTTCATAAATGTCATCCACAAAGCGGCACACCATGCGGAATCCGATGGCATCCTTCACGGCATAGCAGGCAGACTCGGCGGTGAGGGGAAATCCTTTCCGCGTGAGCTTCTCCTTCATGCTGTCTTCTGCTTTCAGACGATACGAGAGATGCTCGTAAAGCATCTCTCCCGTCTTCTCTTTTTCTGCCTCGCTGTAGGCGCGGATGCCCTGCGCAAAGCCGTCCATGACAGCTTTGAGAGAGGCTTTATAGGGTCCGTAAATGGTCATAGATGCTCCTGAGGAAAAAGGTTCAAGGTTCAGGGTTAGCCCTGGGGGCGGCTCACCCCTTGATTACGTTTGAAAGCCTCGATTGAATGAAAAATTAGAAATGAGAAATGCGAAATGGTGGTGCGGCGCATAAAAATATGGAAGCGCAGCGGAGATTTGAAACTAGCGGTTTTCTCGTATCGCAAACCTAATCCCTAGCTACTCATCCCTAGCTACCAGTCACTAGTCACTAGCTACTCATCCCTGCTTTCAAACTTATGGTGGCGGCTTTGCCGCCGTATAAATAATGGCGATGCCCGAAAGTCTCTTGATAGCAGGTTTCCCTCGTATCGTCAGCCTTCCCCTCGAAGGGAAGCTGCCCCGTAGGGGCGGATAGGGCACTGGCGGCATGAAAGAGCGCGGGGAAATGCATCTCAAGTGCGTCGTTTATCGGACTACAAGAAAGATTTCTCGCTTCGCTCGAAATGACGATACGAGAACGTCTGATGTCTCCTGGTCTCTTAGTCCCTAGTCACTAGTCACTAGTCGCCGCCCAGCCCCAATGATTTCAGATAGTCTTCCAAAAGCTGGGGCAGACGGCTTTCGCTGCCCGGTGAGAGCGGGATGAATCTCAGGCTGTAGTCCTCATCGCTGCTGCCGGGGACTTCTCTGGGGAAGACAGCCCAGACTTCCTTGACCGGCCGGCTGTCGCGGAGGGACTGCGTTTCATCCATGTCGCGGTAGAATTTTGTATTCATATCGCGATAGCCGTTGAACTGGCGGCGCAATCCCTCGCCGCGGTTTTCATCGTTCCATAGGAAGAGCATGTCACGGTACTTGAAGTCGACGACCAGACAGCCGCAGTACATGTGCCCCTGATAGCAGTCCATGCGAAGATCGGGCTGGCGGTGGGCGTTATTGGTGTAGAGCGGTGCGGTCATGCGGTCGGTGTCGGCGGACGCAGCGGGAACGATGCCGTCGTAGGTGAGGCGGATCGCTTCTTCGCCCTTCTTCATGGTGATGACGGCGCCGGACTCCAGCGAGGAGAGGCGGTAGCGGCCATCCTCTTTGATGACGGACATGCCTTCTTCCATCTCCCATCCCAGCGAGGAGAGGGCTTTGATAAATTGGAGAAATCCCCAGAGCTCGTAGAGCTTATCCGTCCGTTTCCACTGGAACTGATAAAAATCAGCGACCGAGTAGCTTTCCTCCGGTTTCTCCAGATGCCGATGGAGATGGTAGAGGAGCGAGTAGCGCGGATCGCAGAGGACGGTCATGGGGATGAGAGGCGGCATCCGGCTGCCGGCTTCTTCGAACCATGCCGCGCGGGTGACGCGCTCGATGTCGCGAAGAATGGCAAGCGCCTGTTTCCGATAGTCGCGGAATTTGACGAGCGCCGCCTCGCCTCTTCGGTACTCCTGATTCTGCGTGTACGGCAGGAGCGCCTGACATCTGGCATCGAGGCGCGCGATGAATCCATCGACTTCACTGACGAAGTCTCGCAGATTCTTCGCGAGGCGAAGCAGGATGGCTTTGGCGAAACGGTTCTCCGCGACATCGTAGGTCATTTCCGTATACAGCAGATGCTGCCCGGCCGAAGGGCGCAGGGACTGGGGCGGGATGTGCGACGCCGCCGGAGAGACGCCGGCTGTGCGGGCTGGTTTCTTCCGGCGCACGAGGCGGCCGTTTGCCGTGCGGGCGAGCTCTCCCAGCACATGCAGCACCATGCGGGATTTGTCGCTGATGGTATAGAAGCGCAGCAGGAGATCGGGATTGATATCCAGCGCGCGCGACATGTGGATGCTCTTTTTCATGAAATCGAAGGACAGATACTTGATTTCCTCCAAGAGCTCCTCGCCCATATCCTGCCAGCTCTGCTTGCCCATGTAGCGGGGCGTGATCTCCAGAAGGCTGTACCATGTCTCGCCGCGCCCCGTGACGGTCAGGACATAGTAGCCGGGGACTAAGGGAAAATCCTCCCCCTTGAAGAGGAGCGTATCCCAGGCGCGCCGCGGGCGGACCCATGTCTCTCCGTCATATCGCTCTTCGCCGGGGATCGTCACGATGTCGAGCCCATCCATGGTGAAGCGGAAATCCATCGGTGCCTCAAAGCGCAGGTAGAGATCCTGATTCTCCGTGAAGCGCCACGCCGGCGGCGCATCCTTGAGCTCCTCCGGGTGCGTGGTGAAGCGGGTGAAAGGCCGCATCGCCTCCCGCTTGCCGAGTGCCACGCTGAACGGCAGCTTACATGGTGTAGTCATAGAGCTTCAGCTCCCCGGCTTTCCGTTTCAGCACGGCCTGAGATTCCTGAAAATCCGAGAGCGCCTTAAACCGTACAAGGATCGCCGGCAGCAGCCCCTCTGCCGTATTCTTATCCGAAAGAGAGAGCAGCCCCGACAGCTGGTCAGCGGAGCCGCGAAGCTTCGTGAAGACGCGCTGCACGAGCTGGGCATCGAGCCCGTCTCCACGGCTAATCCCCGCCTCCTCGGGAATATTCTCCAGATAGCGTCCCATCTGCTGCGCCACGCGGAAGCCGATGCCATACGGCATACCGCTCTTCGTGAAGGCATCATTCAGCGCATCCAGCAGGTCGAGCTCCTGATCATTGAGCCCCATCCCCTCCTTCACGCGGAAATCATCATACGCCTTGGCCGTGATTTCCTTGTACGCCTTTCTTTCTTGCGGCTTCAGCTTCAGCAGATCACGGAAATGGCACTGGCTGAGCGTGATCACATTCGCACGATCGAGGATCTTATCCGAGAAATGGCAAGTGGACTCATCCACATTCACCGTCCCTGTGAAAAGCACGTTGCTCCCCACCGGGATCTCCGGCGGATACTTCTCGCTGTTGTAGAGCCGCGGGGCGAGCGACGGATTGTACAGACGGATCATCGGATGATCCTCTTTCTCCAGCACAGAAATGAACTGTGCGAAATAATGCTCCACGCGCGCCAAATTCATCTCATCGAAGCAGACGATGTACTGCTTCTCCGGATGCGCCGCCGCGTCGATCAGAAGCTCAGCGAGCCCCGTGTCCGCGCTGCGGTACACCATATTTTTCATATCCACATAGCCCAGGACATCCCCGTCATCCATCCACGACGGACGGACCGGCAGGAAACGCACCTGCGCCTCAGGCAGCCCCAGCGCACGCCCGTAAAGACGCACCAGGCCGGACTTGCCGATCCCGCTTTTCCCGGCAAGGATGACCAGACGGGACGACTTCATGGAGATATGGAAATGGAACAGATCCTTCTCTGCATAGAGGAGCCCGTCATTTTCCGCCGCCTCCTTCAGGCGGGCGAGGAAATCCGCCTCCGTGAACGCCTTCGGCCTCTCTTTCACCGGTGCTGCCGGCTCCTGATGCATTTCCTCAAAGGCAGGCGCCTTCTCTATCGCCTCTGCCTCATGGGAGAGACGGGGATCCCGCCGATTTCTTCTCGGGGCATACGCCTCTTCACTCGAAGCACCGATGCCAAGGCTCTGCACCAGATCATCGAGCGCCTTCTGCGTCATCTGCTCACGCACCTCATGGCCCGGCTCCTCCTCGTCCATCTCATCTGCGAAAGGATTCACCGCGACCCCGCAGTCCTTCAAGAGATCTGCATCCCGCGGCACAGGCTTCAGATTCAGCCTGAGATCCGCCAGAAATACCTCCGGTACGAACCAGAGCGGACTCTCCGCGCAGCGAAGGATGTGCGAGGAAAGCTCCGAATTCTGTCCGTCCACCACCGCATACCCCAGCTGGCCGCGGTTCTTCACACGGAAATACGCTCCGCCCTCCCCGATCACGCGGGAATCGAAGGCCTCATCATACAGCGGCGCAAAGACCACCCACGGCCCGATCTTATTCTCATAATTGCGCGTCGCCGCCACAATGAGCCGCGGCGGCACATCATTATTCCAGTAACGCTTCGACAGCCCCGGCAGCGGCCGATCCGTCAGCAGATGATGGCAGAACTTATTGATATCCCCATCAAAGACCGGCATCTCCTCCGTGCCGAAAGCCGGCACCGGATAATAATTCCGGTCCTCCTCCATGAAGGGCGTCCCCGCCTCCTTCACCATATCATCCAGCACAAAGTACCTGTTATTGCGGAGCGACGGTGTAAACGACACGAAACAATCCCCGAAGACGGACTCCAGATTCGCCAGTGCCGACTCCTCATCGGCGAATGAATTGTATCCGAAGCCGATACGGCTCATGAAGCCCGTGAAGCCGAATTTTTCTCCATCATCGAATCCCTTAGGCAGCGGCGAGACAGGATCCACAAAGAAACGGAAATCCTTCACCCCCGCCTGCGGCGTCGCGCTCTTCACCACAGCACGCACCCGCCCGAGCACCTTGCCATCCGCCTGACGGACAGCTGAATACGAATCATTCATATACATGTTTGCCATATGCATCCTTCTTTCGTTGGCAGCATAGAGAGCTAATTAGAAATGAGAAATGCAGGAGCGGCGCAAAAAATAATAGAGCGCCGCGGAGTTTTAATAGCGCTTCACGCGCATCGTCATCTCGAGCGTAGCCAAGAGATCCTCCTTGCAGAACGGTCAGCGCGCTAACTGCGCTACTTCAATCACCGCTTGCTTCTCATCCCTAATCCCTAGCCACTCATCCCTGCTTTCAAACCTTGTTTTTAAGGCTTGAAAGACACAAGCGGGCATCACCCTATATATAATTGCGGCGAAGCCACCACCACCACTTCTAACTTCTAACTCCATCTCTATGCTGCGCTTTCTATATCTCTGGCGATATAGAATTCACCTGACCCGTGAACAGACACTGTCCCGGGCCGAAACGATTATACCGAATGGCAAAAGCTCTTTTGCCATTCCATCCTATTTTAGCACAAGAAGGGAAAAGAGGGTATAATGAGGAGAAGTGACTGGTGACTGGGGACTGGTAGCTAGTGACTAGGGATTAGGGACTCTCTTGTATCGTTATTTCGAGCGCCAGCGAGAAATCTTTTTCATTCGCGGTCAGACGGTCGATGACAGGAAACACAAACGGGAAACCCGCTCCCCAAGAGACTTTCGGGCATCACCCCATATGTATGCGGCGAAGCCGCCACCTGAACCCATTGAACCCGCTAAACCTTTAGTGATAAGTGGCTAGGGATTAGGGATTAGGAGTGACTAGTGACTGGTGACTAAATACCACCTTCGGGCATCGCCATTATCTATACTCTACTCTGCGGCGCTTCCCTGTTTTTATGCGCCGCACCACCATTTCGTATTTCTCATTTCTAATTTCTCATTCAATCGAGGCTTTCAAACGTAATCAAGGGACGGCACGCCCCAAGGGCTAACCCCCGCCAGCCTTACTATTTCGCAAAAAGGATCCCCACCATGACCAAAGAAACCAAAATCGGCATGACTGCCCTTCTCCTCTTTCTTGCCATCGACATCGCTGCGCTCCTTCTGCATCCGATGGAACGGCTCTTCCCTACCACCTTTCCCGTCTATGCTGTCTTCGATGATGCGCAGGGCATCACGCCGGGGGCTTCCGTGCTCCACGCCGGCGTCAAGGTCGGGCAGCTGAAAGCCATCACCATCGAAAAAGGCAAGGCCGTCCTTCATCTGGAAATCAATCAGAAAGCCATGATCCCCAAGGATGCGGCATTCTCCATCACCACTTCCGGCCTCATCGGCGACACCTATGTCAAAATCTCGGGCGGGTCTTTGTCTGCCGGTATCCTTGCAAGCGGCGCAACGGTCACCGAAGACAAAGACCCCCGCATGGATGCGCTCATGGAGAAAGCCAATCACCTCATGGACAGCGCCGAAAAAATGCAGCAGGCGATCGGGCAGTATCAGTGACTGGAGACTGGGGATGAGTGACTTGTGACTGGTAGCTAGTGGCTAGGAATTAGGGACTCTCTTGTATCGTCATTTCGAGCGCCAGCGAGAAATCTTTTTTATTCGCGGTCAGGCGGTCGATGACAGGAAACACAAACGGGAAACCCGCTCCCCAAGAGCGCTTCGGGCATCGCCCTTTTTATACTCGGTGCGAAGCGCCGCTCTGCTTAGCCTTCCCCATCGGGGAAGGGGAACCGCGTCAGCGGTGGATAGGGTGCTTTCGTTAGCAGTGATTTGTGCAAAAACGTTTTTCCATCTGCATCACCCGCCTTTCATGCCGCCTGTGCCCTATCCGCCCCTTCGGGGCACCTTCCCCTCAAGGGGAAGGCTGACGATACGGGCATACCATCCTCTAACATGCGGCGAAGCCGCCACCTTTCCCCGCTCAACCTGACAACCACTTTCTCGACTTCCAGTCTATTTCCTTCTTGATTTCTTCCAGCGAATTACATATAATAAATTCTATGTTGTTTTATCAGAGATAGAGGAGAACCACAGAGTGATAGAAGAAATCGTCAAAAGAAGAAGCATCCGTCATTTCCTGCAGAAGCCGATCCCGCAGGAAGATCTGGATGAGATCCTGACCGCCGGACTTTGGGCACCATCCGAAAAAAATGCCCAGCCGTGGAAATTCGTCGTCATCCGCGGACAGGAACGCAAAGTCATGGTGAAGCGCCTGAAGGAAGGCATCATGAGAAACCGCAAGGGCGACGAGACGGCCATTTTCAGCAAGGGCTATGAGAAATTCATCCCATCTGCCATCTACACCGCACGCGTGCTGGAACAGGCACCAGTCATCGTCTTTGTCATCAATACCAAAGGCAATGACTACCGCAAGTCCTACACCAGCGACCAGTACATGATGGAGCTCGCGGATGTCCAGTCCATCAGCGCAGCGATCCAGAACATGTGCCTCGAAGCGACGGCGCATGACATCGGCAGCCTCTGGACCTGCAACGTCTTCTTCGCTTACGATGAGCTGAAGGATTGGCTCGGCGAAGAGGGGGAAATGGTCGCTGCCATCGCTTTCGGCTACACCGACAAGGAAGTCAAGCCGATGCCCAGAAAACCTCTCGAAGAAGTCGTCGAATACCGCGGCGATTACTCCGAAGAATGGAAGGCTATGCTGAAATAAAAAAGGCTGTAGACTTTGTCTACAACCTTTTTTTATTGATGGGTTCAGGTGGCGGCTTCGCCGCCTTTTTAGTTGATGATTATCCTGCATCGCCAGCCTTCCCCTCGAGGGGAAGGTGCCCCGAAGGGGCGGATAGGGCACTAGCGGTATGA
>ERZ1694700.208-NODE-208-length-10984-cov-7.715985_pt1 | contig 10984 bp, 9 predicted proteins | sample MGYA00581722_ERZ1694700 | MGnify/ENA primary metagenome ERZ1694700 (study PRJEB42213, sample SAMN07424542) | human gut metagenome | biome: ENVO:00009003; feature: ENVO:2100002; material: ENVO:00002003 | host: Homo sapiens | place: USA | collected 2014 ...
GCCGTTGGTACCGTAGAGCAGGGCGTTGACCGCCTCGGTGCTCATATCCTTGATGGGCGTGTCCAGCGTAAAACCGTACTTTTTGCCAAGACCCAGATAGTACATCTCGCTCACCGAGCCCTCAGCGTAGTACCAGCCGCTGGCCTTGATGGCACCCTCCCGGATGGAAAGGTTCCGGTTGGGCAGGATGCGTTCCTCGTCCACCCGCATGAAGGTGCCAAGGCCGGTGCACTTTTCGCAGGCACCCAGCGGGTTATTGAAGGAGAACAGCCGGGGGGACAGGTCGCTGATGGAGATGCCGTGCTCCGGGCAGGCAAAATTCTGGCTGAAGGTCATCACTTCGCCGCCGACCACTTCCACCTCGGCCACACCGCCGGTCAGGGCCAGTGCCGTTTCCAGCGAATCGGCCAGGCGGCCCCGGATGCCCTTGCGCAGGGCAAGGCGGTCCACCACCACCTCCACGGTGTGCTTGATGTTCTTTTCCAGCGTGATCTCCTCATCCAGATCGTACAGATTGCCGTCGATCTTCACGCGAGCGTAACCAGCACGGCGGGCGGCCTCCAGCTCCTTCTGCTGGGTGCCCTTGCGCTGACGCACCACCGGAGCCAGCACCATGAACTTGGTCCCCTCTTCCAGCTTCAGGACAGCGTCCACCATCTCGTCCACGGTCTGCTGACTGATGACCCGGCCGCACACCGGACAGTGGGGCACGCCCACGCGGGCGTACAGCAGGCGCAGGTAATCGTAGATCTCGGTCACGGTGCCCACGGTGGAGCGGGGGTTGTGGCTGGTGGTTTTCTGGTCGATGGAAATGGCCGGCGACAGGCCGGTGATCTCGTCCACATCGGGCTTGTCCATCCGGCCCAGGAACATGCGGGCGTAGCTGGACAGGCTTTCCACATAGCGGCGCTGGCCGTCGGCGTAGATGGTGTCAAAGGCAAGGCTCGACTTGCCCGAACCGGACAGGCCGGTCATGACGATGAGCTTCTCCCGCGGGAGGGTCAGGTTTACATTTTTCAGGTTGTGCTCGCGGGCACCCTTGATGATGATCTTATCGTTTGCCAAGGTATTTTCTCCCTTTTCGTTGTGTCTGTGCATGGTTCTGTTTGCGCTCCGTCTCGGCCGCAGAATCCACGGTGGGGTTCTCGCCCCGGCGCAGGCGGTCGATCTGGTCGCGCAGGAAGGCCGCGTGCTCGAACTCCAGCAGCTTGGCGGCTTCCTTCATCTCGCGGGTCAGACGCTCAATGGCGGCTTCCCGCTCCATCTTACCCATGCGGCGGGTGTTGCGTTTGGCGTTCTCGGCCTTGTCGCTGATCTCGATGCTGTCTGCAATGGCCTTGACGATGGTCCTGGGCACGATGCCATGTTCCTGATTGTAGGCCATCTGGATGGCGCGGCGGCGCTCCGTCTCAGTGATGGCACGGTCCATGCTGTCGGTGACCACATCGGCGTACATGATGACCATGCCTTCTGCGTTTCGGGCAGCACGGCCGATGGTCTGGATGAGACTGGTCTCGCTGCGCAGAAAACCTTCCTTGTCGGCATCCAAAATGGCCACCAGGCTCACCTCCGGCAGGTCCAGACCCTCGCGCAGCAGGTTGATACCCACCACCACGTCGATGCTGCCCAAGCGCAGGTCCTTGATGATCTCCATGCGCTCGAAGGTGTCCACCTCGTGGTGCATATACTTGACCTTGATGCCCTGTTCGGTGAGGTAGTCGGTGAGGTCCTCGGCCATTTTCTTGGTCAGGGTGGTCACCAGCACCCGCTCCTGCCGGGCAATGCGGGTGTTGATCTCGCCCAGAAGGTCTACCACCTGCCCTTCCACCGGGCGCACCGAAATGACCGGGTCCAGCAATCCGGTGGGACGGATGACCTGCTGGGCCACCTGGGTGCTGTTCTGGCGCTCATATTCTCCGGGCGTAGCCGAAACAAAGATCATCTGGTTGAGCTTGGACTCCACTTCCTCAAATTTGAGGGGGCGGTTATCAAAGGCCGACGGCAGACGGAACCCGTACTCCACCAACGTTTTCTTGCGGGCATAGTCGCCGCCGTACATGGCGCGCACCTGCGGCAGGGTGACATGGCTTTCGTCCACAAAAAGCAGAAAATCCTCCGGGAAATAATCCAGCAGGGTCGTGGGCATGCTGCCCGGCGCACGGCCCGACAGCACCGCCGAATAGTTTTCGATGCCCTTGCACATGCCCACCTCGTTGAGCATCTCAATGTCGTAATTGGTGCGCTGGGCAATGCGCTGGGCCTCGATGAGCTTGCCCTCTGCGGTGAACTGCTTCACCTGCGCGTCGCACTCGGCGCGGATCTTTTCCAGCGCGGCGGCCTTTTTCTCAGCGCTGACAATGTAGTGGCTGGCCGGGAAGATGGCCACATGCTTGACCACGTTCTGCTTGGTGCCGGTGAGGGGGTTGAACTCGGTGATGCGGTCGATCTCGTCCCCGAAGAACTCCACCCGGATGGCCAGCTCACTCATATAGGCCAGATAAATGTCCACCGTATCTCCGTGGACGCGGAACTTGTTGCGGACAAAATTTACGTCGTTGCGCTCGTATTGCAGGGTAACCAGCTTCTGGCACAGTTCATCCCGCTCCATCTGCATGCCGGGCCGCAGACTGATGACCATGCTGCGGTAGTCAATGGGGTCGCCCAGGGAGTAGATGCAGGACACCGACGCCACGATGATCACATCCCGCCGTTCCGAAAGCGCCGCCGTAGCCGAGTGGCGCAGACGGTCGATCTCGTCGTTGATGGCGCTGTCCTTTTCAATATAGGTATCGGTGCTGGGGATGTAGGCTTCCGGCTGGTAGTAGTCGTAGTAGCTGACAAAATACTCCACCGCATTGTTGGGGAAAAACGAGCGGAACTCGGTGCACAGCTGGGCTGCCAGCGTTTTGTTGTGGGCCAGCACCAGCGTGGGCCGGTTGCACCGGGCGATGACGTTGGCCATGGTAAAAGTCTTGCCGCTGCCGGTAACGCCCAGCAGGGTCTGGCAGCGGTCACCCCGCTGCACCCCCTCCACCAGCGTTTCAATGGCCTGGGGCTGGTCGCCGGTGGGCTGATACGAGGACACCAGTTCAAATTTTTCGTCTGCCACTGTAGCTCTCCTCTCCGGCTCTCCGCCGGGCGAAGAACCACAATTGGTTGTATCTTTCAATGTGATTATAGCACAGTAGTTTTATAATGTAAACAGGTATTCTGCACTCAGGGCCAGAAAAGTGTGCCGGTCTTGAAGTCGTAGATGGGCAGCCGCCCGGCATCCCGCATGGAAAAGCACTCCGTGTCGGTCAGGATAAAGTGGTCCAGCAGATGGATGTTCACCAGCCCCAGCGCCCGGGCAATGCTGCCAGTGGCCTCCATATCCTCCATGGAGGGCAGAGCTACTCCGTTGGGGTGATTGTGACAGAGCACTACAGCGTCGGTGCCGCCCTTGATGGCAGTGGCCACCACATCCTTCACGTCCAGGCTCACCCGGTCGGAGGTGCCCTCCCGCAGCCAGACCGCTGCTTTGATGTGGCGGCGGGTGCTCAGCGAGACCAGCATGGCGCGCTCGTAGTCAGACCAGGCAAATTTTTCCATCAGATAGCTGCCCAGCTGTTCCGTGGTCTTGAAGCAGCGCTTTCCGTCGGTGCGGCTGCGCCCGTAATACCGGCTGACCTGCGGCAGCATGTGCAACAGTCTTGCCGAGGTGGGGCCGATGCCCTCCACGGTGCATAGTTCTTCCTCACTGGCCTCCAGCACAGAGGCAAAGTCCCCGAACCGCTCCAGCAGGTTGTACGCGATCTCGTTGGTATCCCTCTGAGCATTGGTCGTATACAGGATATATTCCAGCACTTCATGGTCGGCCAGACTGTCCAGCCCGTAGTTCTGCACCCGCTCCCGCATACGCTGGCGGTGCCCCTGATGCCGTTTGTATTCTGCCATGGCGGTTCTCCTTTTCAGCGTTCTTTCTTTATAGTACCCATTTCCGGCACGGAACTCAAGCCCCCGGGCAAAATATTCAGGGCGGGATGCGTTGACTTGGCTGGTTTTGTGTATTAGTATAGTATCAGTTATTTTTTCTGAGAAGCAAGGAGTATTGCATGAAACAATATACCGCCACCACCAACGACGACGGCGTGCGCCTGTCGCGCTTTGTGCAGAGCGTGACCCGCGATTTTCCCACCAGCCTTTTGTACAAGAGTTTCCGCAACAAGCGGGTGAAGGTGAACGGCAAAAAGGCCGCGCCGGAGTACCGTCTGCAGGCCGGGGACCTGATCGAGCTGTACATCAACGATGAGTTTTTCCCGCCGGAGGGCGCAAAACCCGAGCCGAAGGCTGCGCCCAAAAAACAGCCGAAGCAGCCCAAAGTCACCGTGATTTATGAGGATGACAACATTGCCGTGCTGTACAAGCCCACCCACCTGCTGTGCCACAGCGACCGCACTGGTGACGCGAACCTTGTGGATGCCTTTACCCAGTATCTGGCCGAAAAAGGTGAATACGACCCCCACGGCGAAAACCGCTTCAAGCCCGGCATCTGCAACCGGCTGGACCGCGGCACCGAGGGGTTGGTGATTGCCGCCAAGAGCTACGCCGCCCTGCGGGACATGAACGAGATCATCCGCACCGACCTGCTCAAGAAGGAGTACTATACCATCACGGTGGGCATCCCCCAGAGCGGGCGTTTCACCGCATGGTGGGAGCACGACGAAAAGAACAACAAGGTGAGCATCCACGCCCATCAGGCGCAGGACGAACACCGCAAACAGGTCATCACGGATGTGGATGTACTGCGCACGGCCGGGCCCTTTGCACTGTGCAAGATCGGCCTGGTCACCGGCCGCACCCACCAGATCCGTGCCCATCTGGCCTATCTGGGCAAACCCGTGCTGGGCGACATCAAATACGGCAACCGCAAAATGAACGAGCGCACCGGCACAAAAACGCAGGCCCTGTGCGCCGTGCGCATCACCTTCCGGGAAATTCCGGAAGAAAACACCCTGCACTATCTTTCCGGCAAGGTCATCAAACTGAAGGACCCGCAGATCGTAAAGCAGTTTGACGCACTGGACAAAACCAAACCGGATCCTGCCAAAGGAGAATGAATCATGGAGCTGAATGCCTATTTCAAAAGTCTCGTAGATCAGGACCGTGCAGCGGTCGTGATCTGCGACCTGGAACACACCATCATCTATATGAACCCCGCCGCCATTGCCAGCTATGCAAAGCATGGCGGTGCTGCCCTGCTGGGCAAAAGCGTACTGAGCTGCCACAATCCGCAGTCCCGCCAGACCATCCAGCGGGTCATCGACTGGTTTGCCGCCGACAAAAATCACAACCTTGTTTACACCTACCACAACGTCAAACAGAACAAGGACGTCTACATGGTCGCCCTGCGGGACGCCGGCGGCACCCTGATCGGCTATTACGAAAAGCACGAATACCGCAGCCCGGAAACCATAAAGCTGTACGATATGGAGTGACCTCTCATGCAGAAAATTGACCTTGCCGTCTGGCCGCGGGCGGAGCTGTTCCGGTTTTTCTCGGCGGTGTCCCAGCCGTTTTACAGCGTCACCTTCCGAGTGGATGTGACCAATCTCCATGCTTACGCAAGGGCCCATGGCGTTTCCTTTTACTATGCGCTGGGGTATCTGGTGACCGATGCGGTCAACGCCGTGGAGAACTTCCGCTATACCATCCGCAGCGGGGAGGTCTGGCTGCTGGACGAGCGCGTGCCCAGCTTCACCGACCTGAAGCCCGGCAGCCAGCAGTTCCACATCGTCACGCTGCCGAAGGAGGGCGATTTGGACAGCTTCTGCCGCACCACCCGTGCCAAAAGCGAAGCCCAGCAGACCTTTCTGGACCAGAGCGGAGAGTTGGACGATCTGATCTATTTTTCCTGTACACCGTGGTTCGACCTGACCGGCTGCACCAACGAGCGGGACTTTGATAAGGATGACAACATTCCCCGCATCACCTGGGGCAAATATGTCCCGGCAGATGGCCGTGAGACGCTGGGCATGTGCTTGGAAGTGAACCACCGTTTTGTGGACGGCTGGCATCTGGGGCAGTTTTACCAGCACCTGCAGCAGGCCATTGATGCACTGAAAATTTGATGCTCTATAAAAAAGCGGATGCTTCCCATCAAGGGATGCATCCGCTTTTGGTTTGTCTCAGGCCTGCACCGCGTACTTTGCCCGGTGCTTTTTGAGGTAGTACCCAATGCCGATGGCATCGGCCAGTGCCCAGCCGATGGGCACACTGAGCCAGATGCCGGTGACGCCCAGCGGGGTCGCCGACAGCAGGTAGGCCAGCGCCACACGGGTGCCGAGAGATGCGATCGTGAGCACCACCGACATCTGGGGCTGATTGACGGCCCGGTAGTAGCCGTAGAGCAGGAACAGAATGCCGATGCCGAGATAGCACGCGCCCTCAATGTGCAGATAGTGCACACCGGCAGCAAGGATGGCGGTTTCCGCCGGGTCAATGAAAATGCCCATGAGCGGCGCTGCAAAGGCGCCCACCAGCACACTAATGACGATGCAGAACGCCGCACTGCACAGCCCTGCACTGCGGATGCCCTTGCGGATGCGGTCGGTCTGGCCCGCGCCGTAGTTCTGGGCCACATAGGTGGAAAAGGCATTGCCGAAGTCCTGCACCGGCATGTAGGCAAAGGAGTCGATCTTGACTGCCGCTGCAAAAGCCGCCATGATCACGGTGCCGAAGCTGTTGACCAGCCCCTGTACCATGAGGATGCCGAAATTCATGATGGACTGCTGCACGCTGGTCATCACTGAAAGGTTCAGGATGGTGGCAAGGTTCTGTTTGTCCCACCGGCAGTCCTCTTTTTTCGGGCAGAGCTGCGGAAACTTTTTCAGGGTGTACAGTCCGATGCCGATGCCGGACACGAACTGCGAGAAAGTGGTGGCTGCCGCCGCACCCTGCACGCCCCAGTGCAGCACCAGCACGCACACCAGATCCAGGATCACATTGAGCACTGCCGACACAGCCAAGAACAGCAGCGGGACCATGGAGTTGCCGATGGCCCGCAGGAGGTTTGCAAAGTAGTTATACAAAAAGGTGGCCGTGATACCCAGAAAAATGATGCGGAGATATTCCTTCATCAAAGGGATGATCTCCTCCGGTACCCGCAGCACCCACAGAATGCCGCCCAGCCCCAGATACACCAGAACATTCAGTGCCAGTGCCATGCCTGCAATGAGCACAAAGGACTGGAACACGCTCTGCCGCATACGGGCCTCTTCCCCGCTGCCGTACTGCATGGAGACGGCTGCGCCGCTGCCCATGCACAGCCCCAGCAGGATGGAGGTGAGAAAGGTCATGAGGGTGTAGGACGAGCCCACCGCCGCCAGCGCATCCGCGCCGAGGAAGCGCCCCACCACCCAGGTATCGGCGATGTTGTACATCTGCTGCAACAGGTTGCCGAACATCAGCGGCAAAGCAAACAGCAGGATGCCCTTTGTAATGGGGCCTTTGGTAAGACTGCGCTGCATGGTTCTGCGATCCTCCTTCTTGTTGATAGTATAATGCGTCTGATGCGTCAAATAGGGTTGACAGCCGGGCCGGAAGTTTTTCCGAGAATGATCCGGCGGGTGGGTCCCTGCTGCCGCAGGCAGTAGGGCGGGCAATGGAATGGCCCGTTGCATTCGAGGAAAAAGCTCCCGGCGCACCCGTCGGTCAGCCCTGCACCGCAAACCGCTGCCGGTACTCCCGGGGCGTGCAGTGCTTGATCTCGCGGAAGGTCTTTGTAAAATAGCTCAGGTCGGTAAAGCCGCACTCGGCCCCGATCTCGCCGGTGCGCAGGCGGGTGGTCAGCAGCAGCCCGGCGGCTTTTTCAATGCGGTACTGTTTCACATACTGGATGGGCGTGGTACCCAGCAGCTGCCGGAAACTGCGCAGGCAAGCGCTTTCGCTCAGGGCCACACTGTCCGCAATGCGTTCCACGGTCAGTTCCTCGGCATAGTGTTCCTCCACAAAACGCAGCATCTGTTTCATGCGCTGGGCCGCCACCTGCTCCTGCCGGGAGCTGCGGCACTCGCCCACCGGGCAGTGGGCCGCGAGGGTGTGCAGCGCCGCCGAAAGCAGATACCGAACCCGGTTCTCGTAGTCGTCCGGTTCTTCGTCCACAGCGTGCCAGGCCTCCCACAGCCGGGCCAGAACTTCCGCCTGCCAGGGCTCCCCCTTGCTCAGCAGAAAATAGGACGGTACACCGGGCTGCAGCAGCGGCCGGATGAGCTTTTGCCAGTAGATGGTGTCCATCCCGCCCACGAGCCGCGGGTGGAACACCCCGCTGCGCAGCGCTGAGGGACCTTCTGCCGCAAATTCCACTGCATGGAGCACGCCGGAGTTGATGAACACACCCTCGCCTTCCGCCAGACAGATGCGCTTTTTGTCCACGCCCACGGTCACGGTGCCCTCGTAGGCGAGGATATACTCAAAATCCTCATGCCAGTGCCACGGCACCGAATAGCAGGTAAGCCGTTCTTCGTAGCACGCAATCGGGAACAGTGCGCTGCCGTGCTGCACCAGCTCCCGCCCCTGCGGTGTGGATGGGATGCCGCAATTCAATGCCAGAGCCATCTACGGGTTCCTTTCCGGGTTTTCAACATTGCCGGGCCCTCTGCGCCGGTTTTGTCATAAAAAACGACCGTTTTTCTTCTAACACCCTGTGACATTGTGTGATATTATGATAACAGCAACGCACAAGAGGCATTGCAAGTATAGCATGCTTGTGGGAGGAACTCAAGCCTATGGTCTCGCTTCTTTTGCCCATCATTTACACTGCTTTTATCAGTCTTGGCCTGCCGGATTCCCTGCTGGGGTCGGCTTGGCCCACCATGTACCCGGAGCTGGGGGTGCCGGTTTCCTGCGCGGGTATCCTTTCCATGATCATCTCGCTGGGCACGATCCTTTCCAGCCTGCAGAGCGACCGGCTGACCCGGACCCTCGGCACCGGCAGGGTCACGGCCATCAGCGTGGGCATGACCGCCGCAGCGCTGTTCGGGTTTTCCATCTCCACACAGTTCTGGATGCTCTGCCTGTGGGCCATCCCCTACGGGCTGGGTGCCGGCAGCGTGGACGCAGCCCTGAACAACTACGTTGCCCTGCACTACAGAAGCCGCCATATGAGCTGGCTGCACTGCATGTGGGGCATCGGCACCATGGTGAGCCCCATGGTCATGGGCGCGGCGCTGACCCATGGAATGCACTGGACGGTCGGCTACCGGGCCATTGCCCTGTTCCAGGTCCTGCTCACCGTGGTGCTGGTGGTCAGCCTGCCCCTGTGGAAGGAGCGTCGCACGGAGAGCGGCACCGAAGAAACCGCCCCGCAGGCACTGAGCTTGCGGCAGGTGTTTGCCCTGCCGGGCGCCCGGGAAGTGATGCTCTGTTTCTTCTGCTACTGTGCTCTGGAAACCACCGCCGGGCTGTGGGCCAGCAGCTATCTGACCCTGAGCCGCGGAGTGGCTGCCGAGACTGCCGCCAGCTTTGCCAGCCTGTTCTATTTTGGCATCACCGCCGGACGAGCAGCCTGTGGCTTCATCACCATGAAATTCAACGACACCCAGATGATCCGCATGGGTCAGATCATTCTGGCCGTGGGCGTAGCTGCCCTGCTGATCCCCGGCCCGCAGGCCCTTGCACTGGCCGGTCTTGTGCTGGTGGGGCTGGGCTGCGCGCCCATCTACCCCAGCATCATCCACTCCACGCCGGACCACTTCGGGGCAGACAAGTCACAGGCCGTCATCGGCATCCAGATGGCCAGCGCCTATGTGGGCAACCTGACCATGCCGCCGCTGTTCGGCCTGCTGGCCAACAACATCACTCCGGCCCTGTTCCCCTTCTACCTGCTGGCGCTGCTGGTGCTCATGGTTTGCATGCACGAGCAGCTGGTGCGCAAGACCCGCCGCAGCTGATTATTTGCCATTCTCCTTCTCGTATACAGCAAAAGGCTCCCTGTCCGGTTTCCCGGGCGGGGAGCCTGCTGTTTTCGGGCCAATTACAGGATGCGGCGGCTGATGGCATTGGCCACGGCAAACAGGTCGTCCTGTCCAATGAAGCCGAACTTTGCCTCGTGCTCATCCGCAAAGCATACGGTCAGCTGTGAGGCCTGCAGCGGGTCACCGAAGCCGGCGGTCTGGATGCCGAAGTGCAGCACCTTGCGGTAGGGCAGTACGAAGATCTCCTGCCGGGTGCCGGTCACGCCCTGCATATCCACCAGGATGATGCGGTGAGTGGTAAAAACCACCTGATCCCGCACCGTCTTGTAGGCTCCCACAACGGTCTCGCCGTCCAGCAGCAGCTTCTGTGCATTTTTGCAGATGTCCTTTTCCGGAATGCGGACAAGGTTCTGCATGGGTTTGTCCCGAAATTCCATGGTCAACGCCCCTTTCTGTTTGCTTCATTGTAGCACGCGCCGCCCGGCTTTACAATACGTCCTCTCGCCTTTTGACACCGGATGTGGTATACTGACACCCGGAAGAACGACATCAAATGGAAATGAGGCCCGACTTATGGAGATCATCATTCATCAGGCGATCCTGCATGTGCTGGACACCACGCTGGACGCCCCTGTGCTCAGCGGCAGCGGCATGGAAATGACCGCCGAAAAAACCGCCTACCTGCAAAACCACATCGAAAAGCTGCTGGCCAGCGACGAGATCCGCCAGTGCCGCCCACTGCCGGACTCCGCCTTCCGCAACGAGCTGGAACACAACGGCGACTTTGTGGACCTGTCCTGCCGCATTGCGGGGGTGCTGTTTGACTACATGCATGCCCACACCACCATCCCCGGGGCAGACCTTGCGGTGGTGGATTTCACCCGCGACGGCGAACCCTGGCTGGGCATCCTGAAGCTGAACTACAAGAACGGCTACACCCACTACACCGAGACGGTGGAGGGTGCCCCGGTCAACTCCATCATCCAGCAGCGGGCCTGCCTGCCCACCCAGAGCGGCAAGGTGGAGGAGGG
>ERZ1694700.209-NODE-209-length-10919-cov-9.195784_pt1 | contig 10919 bp, 10 predicted proteins | sample MGYA00581722_ERZ1694700 | MGnify/ENA primary metagenome ERZ1694700 (study PRJEB42213, sample SAMN07424542) | human gut metagenome | biome: ENVO:00009003; feature: ENVO:2100002; material: ENVO:00002003 | host: Homo sapiens | place: USA | collected 2014 ...
CTATTTGCAGGAAGAAAATTTGGAGAAGATCATTGCGGAGATGGGGTAAAACACATTGGAAATTCACAAATAACGTATCATCGTTACTCCGAACGCTCTGCAATTTTGGCACCCGCCCAGGCTGCTATTAAAAACCCGAGAGCATAAGGATTTTATAGCGAATTATCGTTAAAAATCAAGCATAAAATAAGGCCCACCGTCAATTTTGAAATGAACCCCAAAAGTGAGACAAAAATCAAATTAAGCGGTCCCAACGGTCTGAATCCTGTACTGCACAGGGCTCAGGCCGTTTAGTTTTAATTTGATTCGGCGATTGTTGTAATAGTCGATGTAATCGATAATGGCCTTTTCAAGCTGGTCAATGGAATCAAATTTTTCCAAATAGAACAGTTCTGTCTTGAGCAGTCCAAAGAAGTTCTCGGCAACCGCATTGTCCAGACAAGTGGCTTTCCGAGACATGCTTTGTGTAATGCCCTTTGCCTTCCGTAGATTCTGGTATCAGTGCAACTCCGGCCAGTAAGCCTTGTTGGCAACGATCCTATCGTCCGGAAATCTGTTCTTGACGTTTACATGAATAAGCGGTACGATACCATTAAGACCGCAGAAAAAGAGCGGGCGAACGATGCAGGATAAACCGGCACAGGGGGTGCTTTTTTGAACATCGAAAAAATCACGCAGGGAAAAAATCTGACCGACACGGAGCGCACCGTGCTGGAATATATCCTGGACCATCTGGACACGGTACAGACCGAGGGTGTGCGCGGGGTGGCGCGGGCGAACTATACCTCCACCTCCACCATTATGCGGCTGGCCCGCAAGATGAATTACAGTGGCTTTGTGGATATGTGCTACAAGCTGCGCTCCTTTACCGAGACACCGCATCAGACCATGCAGGAGGAGGAAGATTTCCTCAACGGCTTCAGCACCCAGTCCTTGCTGAACTACAACACCTACACCCAGCTGAAGATCTGTGCGGAAAAGCTGCTGGAGCAGCGGGACAAGATGATCTTTGTCTATGGTACCGGATTTTCCGGCACGGTGGCCACCTACCTGACCCAGAAGCTGGTGAACATGGGCATCCTGTGCTTCAGTGCCACCGGCGGCGACTCGGTGGGCATTTTTGAAAATACCCTGGACCGGATGGGGCTGTTTTTTGGCATCTCCAAATCCGGCGAGACCACTATGGTCCGGGACAAGATCCGCACAGCCCGGGAAAACGGGGTGTTTACCGTGGCCATTACCGGGGAGCAGGAGAACAGCGTGGGCCGGTACGCCGACCTATGGTTCCGGGTGGAGAACCAGTGGAAGCTGGACGACCAGAACACCATGCCCAACACCTTTTTTCCGCAGGTGATGATGCTCATCGAGCTGATCGCCTACGAGTACCGCCGCCTGTGCATGGAAAACGGCATCAAGTAAGGATGCTTGTGCATTTCGCACAAAAAAATCATGGGTTCTTAAACAAAAGTAATAGAAACGCGTTACTGTTTTGGGTAACGCGTTTTCATTTGTTCAAAAATTGTTTACAGTTGCGTTGTTTTGTGGGATAGTAGAATCACAGACCCGGCCGGGTCCCAGGGGATGGACGCATCCTAGGAGAATGGTTTTTGGAATTGTAAATGAAAAGGAGTCAACCCATGAAGGATAAGGTAATGGATGCGTTGCAGCGGTTCTCCAAAGCAATGTTCATCCCCGTTCTGATCCTGCCCATTGCCGGTATTCTCATCGCTGTGGGCAACCTGTTCACCAACGTCCGGCTGCAGGCAGTGCTGCCGTTCCTGAACAACCCGGTCACCATCGGCTTCGGCACGCTGCTGTCCGGTTCGCTCAACGCCATCCTGGGCAATCTGGGCGTTATCTTCTGCGTGGGCCTCAGCGTGGGCCTGGCCAACAAGAAAAAGTCTGAGGCAGGCTTTATCTCTCTGCTGGCTTTCCTGGTGTTCCTCAACGCCATGAACAAGTTTATGAATATGCGTGGTATGCTGGTGGAGGGCAGCCTTTCCGGCACCGGCCAGGCCATGGTCCTGGGTGTCCAGGTGCTGGACATGGGCGTGTTCATCGGCCTGCTGCTGGGCATCGTGGTGGCTTACATCCACAACCGCTTCTGTGAGACTGAGTTCAACAACGCCTTCCAGATCTACGGCGGCACCCGTTTTGTGTTCATCGTGCTGATCCCCGTCATGGTGGTGCTGGCAGTGCTGTTCACCTTTGTGTGGCCGTATGCACAGGCTGGCATCAATGCGCTGGGCGGCTTTATCCGCAGCGCAGGCAACTTTGGCCTGTTCATCTACGGCACGCTGGAGCGTCTGCTGATCCCCACCGGCCTGCATCACCTGGTCTACACCCCCTTCCTGTACACCTCTCTGGGCGGCACTGCCACCGTGGGCGGCCAGGTGCTGGAGGGTGCCCGGAACATCTACTACGCTGAGATCGCGGATCCTTCCGTTGCCGTGCTGAGCCAGTCCGTCATCTGGGACGCTCGCGGCATCTCCAAGATGTTCGGCCTGATCGGTGCCTGCCTGGCCATGTACCAGACCGCTCGCCCCGAGAACCGTGAGAAGATCAAGCCCGTTCTGATCACCGCCGCCGTCACTTCCTTTATTGCCGGCGTTACCGAGCCCATCGAGTTCAGCTTCCTGTTCGTGGCTCCCATCCTGTTTGTGGTCCATGCCGTTCTGGCTGGTTCCAGCTTTGTGGTCCTGAACCTGCTGGGCTGCCGTGCTATCGGCCCCAACGGCTTCATCGACTTCCTGCTGTACAACCTGCCCCTGGGCATTGGCAAGACCCGTTGGCCCATCTACATCGCTGTGGGCGTGCTGTACTTCTTCCTGTACTATGTGATCTTCCGGGTGCTCATCGTGAAGCTGAACCTCCACACCCTGGGCCGTGAGGCAGAGGGCATGGAGATGAAGCTCCACTCCAAGTCCGAGTACAAGGCCAAGGTGGCTGCTGAGAACGGCACCGCTGCTGCCCCTGCTGCTGACAACACCGTGGACGCTACTGTCATCGTGGAGGCTCTGGGCGGCAAGGACAACATCCTGAAGGTCACCAACTGCTACACCCGTCTGCGTACCGAGCTGGCAGATCCCGACAAGGTCCAGGACGATGTGCTGAAAAACCAGACCGGTGCTTCTGCCGTGATCCACAAGGGCAAGAATGTCCAGGTGGTCTACGGCCTGAAGGTCAACGCTGTCCGCAAGGCAGTGGACGCTGAGCTGGGCCTCAGCGGCGAAGAATAAGATCTTGCATTCCAACACCCATATCAAAACATCCAGTAAGAGGGAGGTTAATATTCCATGAAAAAGTTTTCCATCGTCATTGCAGGCGGCGGCAGTACCTACACGCCGGGCATCGTCATGATGCTGATGCACAGCCTGGATCGGTTCCCCATCCGCAGCCTGAAGCTCTACGACAACAACCCGGAGCGTCAGAAGACCATTGCGGATGCTGTGGCCCTGGCTATGAAGAAGGTGGCACCGGATGTGGCCTTCAGCTACACCACCGACCCCAAGGAAGCCTTTACCGACGTGGACTTCTGCATGGCCCACATCCGCAGCGGCGGCTACCCCATGCGAGAGCAGGACGAAAAGATCCCCCTGAGCCACGGCGTGGTGGGTCAGGAGACCTGCGGCCCCGGCGGCATTGCCTACGGCCTGCGGAGCATCCCGGACATCATGCAGCTCATTGACTACATGGAGGCCTACAGCCCCAACTGCTGGATGCTCAACTACTCCAACCCTGCCTCCATCGTGGCAGAGGCCTGCCGTGTGCTGCGGCCCAACTCCAAGATCATCAACATCTGCGATATGCCGGTGGGCACCCTGCGCCGCATGAGCTACATCGTGGGCAAGACCCCCAAGGACCTGGACGTGAAGTACTACGGCCTGAACCACTTTGGCTGGTGGACCAGCGTGAAGGGCAAGGACGGCACCGACTACACCCCCCAGCTCATTGACTATGTCAGCAAGAACGGCTATCTGACCCAGAAGGCCATTGAGACCCAGCACATGGATGCCAGCTGGCAGGAGACCCACCGCAAGGCGGCAGACCTGCTGGCTGTCACCCCGGATTGCCTGCCCAACACCTACCTGAAGTACTACCTGTTCCCGGACTATGTGGTGGAGCACAGCGATCCCAACTACACCCGTGCCAACGAGGTCATTAACGGCCGCGAAAAGAACGTGTTTGGTGCTGCCCGTGCCATCACCGCCTCCGGCGAGTTCAAGGGTGACGAGTTCAGCATCGACAACCACGCCAGCTTCATCGTGGACCTGGCCCGTGCCATTGCCTACAACACCCACGAGCGGATGCTCTGCATCGTGGAGAACAAGGGTGCCATCAGCAACTTTGACCCCCACGCCATGGTAGAGGTGCCCTGCCTGGTGGGCAACGACGGCCCCGAACCTCTGTGCCAGGGTGAGATCCCCACCTTCCAGCTGGGCATGATGAACCAGCAGGTAGCCGTGGAAAAGCTGGTGGTGGAAGCCTACTGCGAGCACAGCTATCAGAAGCTGTGGCAGGCTCTGACCCTCAGCAAGACCGTGCCCAGTGCCAAGGTGGCCAAGGAGATCCTGGATGACCTGATCGTTGCCAATAAGGACTACTGGCCCGAACTGCACTAATGACAGCGTTTCTGAAGCGCTGCCCCGGATATTCTCTGTCCCCATGAAGTAAGCCGAAGGGGCTGCTGCATAAAAATCTTCGCAAGGTTTTGCGTGAGCGCTTGAAAAAGCACAAATAAAGCATCAACTCCCCCTGATTTCCCGTTTCGGAAATCAGGGGGAGTTTTTTCTGCTTCTGCCCAGGGAGTCCACGCACAGCGGCTGGAGAGTGCAGACATCAAAGACAACCTCTATGATTGCGATGGTCATTGGCAAGTGCATCAACTTCCTCATCCAGCGCAACTTCGTGTTCCGCAGCAAGGGCAACCTTGCCAAGCAGATCGGCTGGTATGTGCTGGCCTTCTGCGTCATCACCTGCATCGCCTTTGTGGGAATGTTGTTTCTCTTTCGACCGGTTGCTTGTCGATGTAATTCAATGCATTTCTTTTAGCGCTCGCATCTCTATTTCATGAAAATGCCCCCATTCCGGTTGTCCGGAATGGGGGCATATATCAGAGCAGATGGGGGTGCTTTAAGCGTTACGGCTTTTTGTGCTCCGGGTTTTCGCAGCGGCTGTGGCAGGACGCACAGTTGCCGCCGCAGCCCTCGCCCTTCCAGCCGCCGTTCTTGGAGATCCACACAACGGCCAGTGCAAACAGGACGGCCAGCACCAGCAGGGTGATAATTCCACGCAGTGTCAACATTTTAAAAACCTCTTTTCCTGCGGAACGTTTCCGCCTTCAGTATACACGATTTTGCCCCGGAGCGCAACCGGAATGCCGCACGGAAAAAAATTGAAATTTTTTGAAAATAGGGCTTGCAATTTGCCCGGAGCCGTGCTATAATAATCACGTTCCAATTCGGAGCGCCAAACAAAACAACAAAATATGGAGGATTAGCTCAGCTGGTTAGAGCACCTGCATCACACGCAGGGGGTCTGGGGTTCGAGTCCCTAATTCTCCACCATACAGTTCGTGCCCGAACCCGATTCTCTATGAGAAAGGATTCGGGTACGTTTTTTGTTTACGGGAAGTCCTACGGCGAGAGTACGCAGAACGGTAAACAGGAGCAAGTAAAGGCAGGGTATCACCGTGGCGGTGGTATCCTGCCTTTTGTGCGATACCATCTTCGAAATCTTTTTCTTCACTTTTTCTCCTTCATGCAGAATCCCCCTGTCCATCCCGGCAGATGCTGGAACGGGCAGGGGGATTCTGACTTGTTGAGCGGTTGTGTTAAATCAGGCCGAGGTGCACAAAGGCGTTGTACAGGCCGTCTTTGTTCATATCGTCGGTCACATCGTCGGCGGCGGCTTTGGCTTCCGGGCCGCCGCTGCCCAGAGCCACGCTGTACCATAATCATAGAGGATTTTGGACTCCGGAACAAGGGTGGAATCTGCCGAAAAACAACGGCTGAGGTTGGGTACAGTTGCACAAAGGCGCGCGGCCCTGCAAAGAAGCTGTAAAATTTGCGGGGCGGGGTTGACGAACGGCTCCGGCCGTGGTAAAGTAATGGGCGGAAAAGGCCAAAGTGCCTTTTTACGACAGAAAAACGAGGTGGTCGTCATGGAACCTGCTGGAAGCAGCGGCAGTTTATATCCCCGATCAAAGAACCAGACGGCAGCCTTTTTGCATGCCGGAGAACGGCCCGGCTGTGCGTGAGAACGCACGGTGTGTTTGCCTTCCCCGGAAATGAAAGTGTCCGCTGCCGCCTGGTAAAAAAGGAGGCAGCTTTTTTATGTCTGAAATTTCGATCAATACCCTCAAGACCATGCTGGCGAATCTGGATGACGCCAAAAAATACCAGAGCCTGCGGGATGTGATGGAGACCCTGCCGGCTCCCGACCTGGCCGCCGTGTTCGAGGACCTGCCGGCCGAAAAGCTCCCGGTGCTGTTCCGTCTGTGCCCCAAGGATCTGGCGGCGGATGTATTCACCGAGCTGACCCCTGCCACCCAGCAGAAGCTGATCGACGGCCTGACCGATACCGAGCTGAAGGCCGTGGTGGACGAGCTGTGCGTGGACGACGCGACCGACCTTGTGGAAGAGATGCCGGCCAATGTGGTCAAGCGCATTCTGAGCCAGGCCGACCCCGCCACCCGCCGCATGATCAACGAACTGCTCCAGTACCCGGAGGACTCTGCCGGCGGCGTGATGACCACCGAGCTGATGGAGCTGCGCCCGGACATGACGGTGGCGCAGGCCATGGAGGCCATCCGCCAGAACGGCTTTGACAAGGAGACCATCAACAACTGCTATGTGACCGACGGCAGCCGCAAGCTGGTGGGCGTGGTGTCGCTGCGGGCGCTGGTGCTGGCCAAGGACACCGCGGAACCCATCCGGGACCTGATGGACACCAATGTGGTCAGTGTGACCACCACCACCGACCAAGAGGATGTTTCCCACCTGTTTGAAAAATACGGTTTTCTGGCCATTCCGGTGGTGGACGCCGAAAACCGGCTGGTGGGCATCGTGACCATTGACGATGCCATCAGCATCCTGCAGGACGAGGCCAGCGAGGATATCGCCAAGATGAACGCCATCGGCCCGTCCGACAAGCCCTACTTCAAGCAGAGCATGTGGGACCTGTACAAGAGCCGTGCGCCCTGGCTGCTGTTTTTGATGATCAGCGCCACCTTCTCCAGTCTGGTCATCCGGGGGTATGAGGACGCACTGGCCGCCGTGACCGTGCTGACGGCGTACATCCCCATGCTGACCGATGCCGGCGGCAACGCGGGCAGTCAGAGCACCTCCACCATCATCCGCGGCATGGCGGTGGGCGAGATCCAGCCCCACGACCTGCCCCGCATCCTGTGGAGGGAGAGCCGGGTGGCCCTGCTGTGCGGCGCAACGCTGGCGGTGTGCAACTTTGCAAAACTGCTGCTGTTCGACAAGGTGACCGCTCCGGTGGCACTGGTGGTGTGCCTGACCCTGATCTGCACCATCCTGCTGTCGCAGCTCATCGGCGGACTGCTGCCCGTGGCGGCAGAAAAGCTGCATGTGGACCCGGCCGTGATGGCATCGCCGCTGATCACCACCATCGTGGATGCCACCACACTGCTGATCTACTTCAATGTTGCAAAGATCGTGCTGCATCTGTAAGCGCAGAGCAGAACGTTACGACCCCCGGAAGCTGTACGCTGCCGGGGGTCATGTTGTTTTTAAAAACAGGAAAAAATGTCCTCTTTGCATGGATAATTGTTACACAACACAACTTATAAAGTCGTACTCTTTCGACAAAAACTTCCCAAAACGCATTATTTTGTTTCTGAGCTGTGGACATTCTGTGACGATTCGTGCTAAAATGAAACCTGTTCCTCTTCTGCCGCCGCAACCGGCAGAAGCAACCAAAGAACGGAGGTTTTTTCATGTTAGAAAATGTCTTTCATCTGAAGGAAAACCACACCGATGTAAAGACCGAGATCATGGCAGGTATCACCACCTTCATGACCATGGCCTACATCCTTGCGGTCAACCCCAACATCCTGTCGGCGTCCGGCATGGACTCCGAGGCTGTGCTGATCGCCACCGCACTGGCATCCTTTGTGGGCACGGCCCTGATGGCTCTGCTGGCCAACTACCCGTTTGCTCTGGCCCCCGGCATGGGCCTGAACGCTTACTTCTCCTACACGGTCGTGCTGACCATGGGCTACAGCTGGCAGCTGGCCCTGATGGCTGTGTTCGTGGAAGGCATCATCTTCATCGCGCTGTCCCTGACCAATGTGCGTGAGGGCATCTTCAACGCCATCCCCATGACCCTGAAGAGCGCGGTCAGCGTGGGTATCGGCCTGTTCGTGGCCTTTGTCGGCCTGCAGAACGCCAAGCTGATTGTGAACAGCGACTCTACGCTGGTCACCTACCAGCACTTCAAAGGCGAGACCTTCCACAGCGTGGGCGTGGGTGCCATCCTGGCCCTCATCGGCGTGGCCATCACCGCCATCCTGCTGGTGAAGCGTGTGAAGGGCGGCATCCTGTACGGCATCCTGATCACCTGGGTGCTGGGCATCCTCTGCGAGGTTACCGGCATCTATGTGCCCAATGCGGATGCGGGCATGTACAGCGTGATCCCCACCGCTTTTGTCAGCTTTGACTTCTCGGCCCTGGGCAAGACCTTTGGTCAGGTGTTCAAGACGGATTTCTCCGGCGTCGGCATCCTCAACTTCTTTGCCGTCATGTTCTCCTTCCTGTTCGTGGACCTGTTTGACACCCTGGGCACCCTGATCGGCGTGGCATCCAAGGCCGACATGCTGGACGAGGACGGCAAGCTGCCCCGCATCAAGGGTGCTCTGATGGCAGACTCCATCGCCACCTGCGCCGGTGCTGTGCTGGGTACTTCCACCACCACCACCTTTGTGGAGAGCGCTTCCGGCGTGACCGAGGGCGGCCGCACCGGCCTGACCAGCATGACCACCGGTGTGCTGTTCCTGCTGGCTACCATCTTCAGCCCGCTGTTCCTGACCATCCCCAGCTTTGCAACGGCTCCGGCTCTGATCATCGTGGGCTTCTACATGATGGGCTCCGCAGTCAAGATCGACTTCAACGACCCCAGCGAGGGCATCCCCGCCTTCCTGACCATCCTGGCCATGCCCACTGCATACAGCATCTCTGAGGGCATTGCCATTGGTGTGATCTCCTGGACCATCATCAATGTGGTCACCGGCAAGGCCAAGGAAAAGAAGATCAGCCCGCTGATGTATGTGCTGACCGTGCTGTTCATCCTGAAGTACATCTGCCTGTAAGGTTCCATATAAACACAAAGCAAAAAGCTGCTGCCTTCCCGCAAAGGGAGGGCAGCAGCTTTTTTGTTTGTGGAGCTTATTGGTGCCGACGGGGGCGGATGTGCACCTCGGGAATGGCCACGTTGTCGTAATGGATGGGGTCCTCGGCGTGAGGATGCTCCCCGGTGGCATGAGAGGTGTCTTCTGCGGGGTGGTGTACCTTGCCGGTATGGACCTCCGGCAGAGCCACCGTTTCCTCCGAATGAGACTTGTCCGGCTTGCTCCAGATCTTTTGTTGGAACCACATCTTCAGGTGGTGTTTCAGCGACATGATGATGCTCCTTTCCCGGTGTGCAGGGGCACACCGAAAGTTCAAGACAGGATCAGATAAAGTTGATGAATACCGTAATGACAAGGCTGTTGATGAAATCCGCGAACAGACTGCCCACCAGCGGGATGAGCAGATAGGCCTTGACGGAAGGGGAATACTTGTCGCACACGGCCTGCATGTTGGCCATGGCGTTGGGGGTGGCACCCATGCCGAAGCCGCAGGTGCCGGAAACGATGACGGCCGCGTCGTAGTCGCGGTCCATGACGTTGTACACGATCGCAAAAGAATACAGGATCATGAACAGGGTCTGCCCGGCCAGCAGCACCACCAGCGGCAGAGCCAGCTCGGCCAGCTGCCAGATCTTCAGGGTGATCATGGCCATGCCAAGGAAGAGCGACAGGCAGATGCCGCCGATGTCGTTGATCTCGCCCATATATACCGTGAACTTGCCGCCGTATTCGCCCAGATTGCGGATGCAGGCGGCGGCGATCATGGCACCGATGTAGATGGGAAAGGTCATGCCGGTCAGGCTGAGCAGCTTGCTCAGCACCGTGCCGATGCCCATGGCGATGATCAGCTGGAAGCTGGCGGCGGGGTACATGCTGCTGTGACGCTCGTGCTTGATCTCTTCTTCCACCAGCAGACTGTCGTCCTCGGGCACGATGGTGTCCAGCAGGTGGTGGCGCTCAATGAGCATCTTGCCGAGCGGGCCGCCCATCATGCTGCCGGCGATCAGGCCGTAGGTGGCGGCGGCGGTGCACAGGGTGGTGGCACCCTTGATACCAAAGTCCTCCAGCACCGGGCCAAAGGCACCGGCGGTGCCGTGGCCGCCCACCATGGGGATGGAGCCGGTGCAAAGGCCCACCAGCGGGTCCACACCCAGCAGGTTGGCCAGCCCAACGGCCAGGAAGTTCTGGCTGACGATCAGCACGATGACGACGCCCAGGAACACGATCATGGCCTTGCCGCCGCTTTTCAACACCTTGAGGTTGGCCTGAAAGCCCACCGAGGTGAAGAACATGACCATGCACACCTCTTTGAGGGTGTCGTCAAAGGCGAACTCTGCCACGCCGGTCACATAGCAGATGCAGGTGAAAATGGCAAACAGCACGCCGCCGATGACCGGCGCGGGGATGCAGAATTTATCCAGCAGGCGCACCCGTTCCCGCAGAAACTTGCCCAGCATCAGCACCAGCACCGCAAGGGCCAGGGTCTGATACATATCCAATTCCTGTCTCTTATACACATCTGACGCTGCCGACGAACTCTAGGGTG
>ERZ1694700.239-NODE-239-length-10024-cov-7.779216_pt1 | contig 10024 bp, 8 predicted proteins | sample MGYA00581722_ERZ1694700 | MGnify/ENA primary metagenome ERZ1694700 (study PRJEB42213, sample SAMN07424542) | human gut metagenome | biome: ENVO:00009003; feature: ENVO:2100002; material: ENVO:00002003 | host: Homo sapiens | place: USA | collected 2014 ...
AGGCTCCCGGCTTCGGCGACCGCCGCAAGGAGATGCTGCAGGATATCGCCATCCTGACCGGCGGCACTGTGGTGTCCTCTGATCTGGGCTACGAGCTGAAGGACGCTACCGTCCAGATGCTGGGCCATGCCCGTCAGGTCAAGGTCACCAAGGAGAACACCACCATTGTGGGCGGTGCAGGCGACAAGGATGCCATTGCAGCCCGCATTGCACAGATCCGCAGCCAGATCGAGGCCGCTACCAGCGACTTCGACCGCGAGAAGCTGCAGGAGCGTCTGGCCAAGCTGGCCGGCGGTGTGGCTGTCATCAAGGTCGGTGCTGCTACCGAAGTTGAGATGAAGGACAAGAAGCTGCGCATCGAGGATGCCCTGAATGCAACCAAGGCTGCTGTGCAGGAAGGCGTCGTGGCCGGCGGCGGTACCGCTCCCATCAACGCCATCCCCGCTGTGCGTGAGCTGTGCGACAGCCTGGAAGGCGACGAGCGCACCGGTGCCAAGATCGTGCTGAAGGCTCTGGAGGCTCCTCTGCGCCAGATCGCAAAGAACGCCGGCCTGGAGGGCAGCGTCATCATCGACAAGATCATTTCTGCCAACAAGCCCAACTATGGCTTCGACGCGCAGAACGAGGTCTATGTGGATGACATGATCGCCGCCGGTATCGTCGACCCGACCAAGGTCACCCGCTCCGCTCTGGAGAACGCAGCATCCGTTGCTGAGATGGTGCTCACCACCGAGAGCCTGGTGGCAGATCTGCCGGACCCCCCGGCCCCTGCTGCACCTGCCGGTGATATGGGCGGTATGGGCGGCATGTACTAATAGCTGCCTAAAAACCGCATGAATCCTTGATTTTTGGAGCGTGCAAAAGCGGATTTACGCCAAACTTACGCCACTTACGCCAAAAATCAAAGCGCACTATAGGGTAACAAAATCGGCACTCGCTGAAAAGCGGGTGCCGATTTTTTGCGTCTGGGAGTATTGAAGAATCGTGAGCCCACTGATGGATTCTGCGAGCGGCAGACTGTCAGCGGCTTTATTGTTGACGAAAAACAAAGGTAGGGATACAATAATAAAAAAGAATGTAAAACCGGAAGGGAGCGTGCCGCCATGGAAAATCAGAGGGATTTCTGCACAGAATGCCGCAGAGAAACAAACTACACCTTGAAGAAAATCAAAATCAACCAGACTATTCGGGGTAAAGAGTATACTTTTGAGATCACAGCTGTTTTCTGCAACGAATGCGGCGGCGAAATGGGGATTCCCGGCCTGATGGACTACAACATGAAGGAAATCGACGAGCAGTACCATGCTATGCAGACATAAAACCACACCAGAAAACTGCCAAATGCTTTGTCGTGATTGTAATCTCAAAAAAGGTGCGCAGGAATAGATACCAATAGGTATTTGGAAAAATATAGCACTTACGAGGAGGAACTAATTGAAGAATATGTTTAATATCTACTATATCAATAACGAGAAAGCATCAGAAATTTCAATGTTATTTGATAATCAAATAGTAGAAAAAATCACTCGAATCAAGAATACAGAATTAGCAATGGCTGGCGATGGCGATGTTACCACGAGTGCTGCTTCCAAAATTCCTGTTATCGGACAGTATTTACCAAGCATAGATCTGAATGGAAATTTATCTCATAACAGGTCTAATCGAGTGGAAGATACTGTAAAAGTGGTAAGTTCTAAATCGACAATTCTTAAGCCCATTTATGAGAAAGCTAAAGAGGTACGTCGTTTAGATGATAGCAAGGTTGGTAACTTGGTGAAAATTAAGGACGTTTACCTTACCGTTGTAAATTCCGATGATGTGATGGCTACCAAAGCACTGATGAGTGGCTTGGTAAATCAGGTTCCTGTTGAGGGAATTGGTAATATGAACTTCACATCTCTTATGGAAGTTATGTTTAAGGGATCTGCATATGTTCTTTGTGGTGAACTTCCACATAGATTCGGTACTAATGAGCATATGATGCTCAAAATCCCTATGAGCGCTGAAAATGAGATGGAAAGCCAGTACAGTATTTCAGATATTGAGATTGGTAAAGTCACAGTGCTCGGTATTTATCGTGGAGAATTTGATCGTCGTGATGTTGAACGAAAAATCAATCGTATGATGGCACTGAATGATAGTGGAAAGAAGAACCAGCAGGAGACAAACGATATTCAAGATAGCGGTATGGATATTGAGGATGGCGTTCGAGAAGAAGATAAAAATGGTATTCGAAATATTTCTCTTGCGCAAGGAAAAGTTCATTACATTGATGTCATTGCCATTATTCAAGACATCAATATTTAGGTGATATCATGGACAGAGTAAGCATTTACGAATATGACAGAAAGAACAGAGAGCGTGTAGTTAAAGCGATTGAGGAAGCAGGTGGACAAATATTAAGTTGGTCTTTTTTTGCTAAGGATCAATCGAAATTTGAACTTCCACCAGGTACTCTTTCAGTCTTTATTGACTTATCTTCTTTGTTTTATAATGAAGATCGTGCAGACGCTCTCATCGCTCCAGCTGAGCTCTTGTTGAATATAATTCAACAAGAGCAATCCGTTGCACTGTATGTTATCATTGAACGCCAATACAGCAAACAAGTACGAGATTTACTGTATTATAAGATTGATGAAGTTCTTGACCTTGAGGATTTTCTTGAAATTGAAAAAGACCCAATTCAAAATATCGTTGATATTGATCAATCTGATTTTGAAAATGTTTTGGCCTATCTAAATCAAAATCTTTTTGGAAATGAGCTTTTCAAAAAACGTCTGAAAGAGGAATTGACGAAATATAGACTGTTTAACCGGATTGGGCAACAGCCGATTTTTTCCGTATTGATATGTGGTGCTTCCGGTATCGGTAAAACAGAAGTCGCAAGATTGCTTCATCAAAAGTTAGCCGCAGATGAACCTATGATAAAAATCAATTTCGGCAATTACAGTGCTCAAGATGCTCTTAACAGTTTGATTGGTAGCCCACGAGGTTATATAGGCAGTAATAAAGGTGAATTGCCCGACAAGCTTATGCGTAGCCGAAGCAAGGTAATTCTTATAGATGAGTTTGAAAAAGCAAGTAAGGCTGTTTATAACTTTTTCTTACAGTTGCTTGAAGAAGGAAAATTCACAGATTCTTTGGGACGTGAATATGACTTAGAAAAATACATCATAATTTTTACTTCCAATATGCCTAAAGAACGAATAGGTGAATTTTTGCCACTGGAACTGCGTTCAAGATTTAGTTATAAATGTGCATTTTGGCCGCTTTCCACACAAGAAAAAGAACAATATGTAGCTTTTAAGAGCGAGCACTATTTAGAAAAAATCAAACATGAGTGTCCTGGGCTTGACAGCACGTTACAGGCTTCAGATATAATAGATATTGATGTTTCACGCTATTCTAATATGCGTGATATCAATAGTGAAATAATGCGTCAAATTACCGACGCATTGTATGCGCAGATCGTTAAGTAGAAACAAAATATCAGCCGAGCAGCTAACCACTGCCCGGCTGATGCTAAATTATGCGAAAATCAATTCTGCGTTGATGAATTCCTCCGCACGGTTGCGGATGTTGTTCATGGCTCCGATCCATGCAAGTTGATTCTGTGCTTTCAGAGACTCGTTGATTCCCTCTTTCTCTGCCAGTTGCGTTACAAGCAAGTCGAGCTTATTTCGAGCCTGAGTATCAATGTCAGAGAGATAGCCGTACAGCTTGCCGCTGAGAACCAGATCAGAGTAGATAATAGGACGGTATTCTCTGAGGTACTGCTGGTGCTTTCTGCCCCAGATACCGATGGTGTGTACTTCTTCCTCTGGGATGACCAGACACGGCAGATAGTATTCTCCATGTAGCTCATACCAAAGACCGTTGCTGTTATCGTAAATGTATTTTTCCATATTGCAAACCTCTATGTATCATTTATTTACAGTAGTACCGAGTGGCTTTGAGGTGAATCAGCTAGCGGAGGTTGCGTTGTAGCCAGTGGCTACAAAATGGCTACAGAATTCTTAGAGACGCTGCGGATAGCTTAAAATGCGTGGAATATGTGGATGAAAAGCGCACTATCAGTGCATATTATCATGAGAAATTAAGGTCTGGCGCTCGAATGGCAATGATGTAATGATTGTCGAAAAATGAGAAGCCATATTACGACGATTAACAGACTATATGTCCAATTGGAACGTATTATTCATGGGAATCATAGCGAAGATGCGCAGAAATGCTTTAGAGAAGTAACAAAAGCCGCAGATTGTGCGATAAATTTGTGCTATTTCTTTGAAAACTGGAAAGAAAAAGATATCACAGACAATAAGTATGTTACTGACTACTATAAGAAATATAAGTCTGCGCTTTGGGCAAGAGCAATGTTTTTAAACATTCAAGAAAGTAAATTAAACATGATTCTATATAAAAATATGAGTTTAGATGAAATTCGCAAAGAGTTGAATCCGGAGAAAAAAGATAACGTGAACTAACGGATAATAGACGGCAAACAGCCGCCCAGCATGACCATAGCGGTCAACTGCTGGGCGGCTGTTGTTGTACTTATAGCTATACTTACGCCAGATGGAGCTTCTCTTTCAGCGCATCCTGAAGGACGCCGGAAAAGTTGATGTGCGCCGATTCGGCGGCATCGTTGAGCCAGCCGGGAATAGAAAGGGTTTTCTTTACGGGTCTGTACCGCTTTTCGTACTCTTCCATATCGAAAGGCACCATCACCACAAAATCTTCCGGGTCAACATGGAGCGCAGAAGGGACAGAAGGCTCCGGGCAGACTTTGCAATCTTCCAGCATAAGGCCGATGGCATCCTGTGCCATGCGGACGGCTTCGTCCATGGTATCGCCTTGGGTGAAGCAGCCCTCAATATCGGGAATCTCAACAGAGTACCCGCTTTCTTCCGGGTGAAAAATTGCAGGATAGAAAATAGCGTTCATAATGTGACCTCGCCTTTTATAATTCAACAAACAATCAATGTACCTTCACTTAACAGGCCTACATTATTGGTTGGAAATTGTAGAATAGTCTATGCAGTGCTTTGCAGTTTCAGAATATGAAGTCTACAATCATCATATTCTTACTTTTTGAGTCCGGCCAATTTGAGAATGTTTTTCTCGGTACCGGGCTTCAGATCCTTTGCGTGAAATGGAACGACAGTGGTTTTGTTGGTAGTTGGGTTATGGTACTTGTAGTGTGACCCATTTGCACTGACTAAAACAAAGCCGTTCTGCTCCAGCAAGCGAATCATTTGCTTGGGAGTCATCGGCATGGCGGGTGCCCCTCCTTTCTTTCAGGATTACAGTTTTATTGTATACGTATTTTACGTATTTGTCAAGAGGGCAAATAAGCCGCCCAGCGACCTTACGGTCTCGCTGGGCGGCTTATTTTTTGCGTTTCCAGAGCAAATATTCTTCGTAGCGGTGCATCTCGTTCTGTTCTTCTTCGGTCAGGCGCTGGCGCTGTTTGCGGGCTTCGTCCGAGGGGTCAATGTCGGTCAGACCCAGCAGGTAGTCGGCGGAGGTGCCATAACGCTTGCAGAGTGCAATCAAAACTTCATGGCTGGGAGATGCTTTGTCGCGTTCCCATGTGCGGATGGTAGGCACTGAAACATGAAATGCTTTTGCTAAATCTTCTTGCGTTTCACCGTTTAATTTGCGTAACTCCGCGAGCCGTTCGCCAATCATCCTAATTCCCTGCCTTTCTTTGCTATCAGTATAAATAATATTGTCGCTTTTGACAAAAACCGATAATCCCGTTGTCAGTTTTGCTTAAAAGTGATAATATTATTATCACAATAGTGCGAAAGTGATAAGAATACTGACACTTCCGCCGCAACGCTAAGACAAAGCGAGGGAATCCCCGTTGGAACAACTGATCGACTTTCACGCACCGGAAGTGCAGGCGGTGCTGGATACGCTACTAAAAGATAAATCCACCGGCAAAAACATCATCTGGGCCACCGACCCGCCGGAGGAACTGCAAACGGTGATGTACGAGCCGGTGACGGATAGATCTCAGATCACCACCCAGCAGCTCGGGCTGACCCACTACGAGGTGGTGCTGCCCCGGATGATGAAGCAGACCGACACCCAGCAGCAGCGCACCCGCAAAAAGGGCGAGGTGTTCAGCCCGGCATGGGTCTGCAACAAGATGAACAACGCACTGGATGCTGACTGGTTCCGTGGGCTGGGGGCAGAGGAGAGCGCCGGGCAGTTCACGGTGGAGCTGCCCCAAGGCTGGCAGACGGTGGAAACGCCGGTGCAGTTTCCGGTTTGCAAGGGCAGGACTCCGGCATGGGTGCAGTATGTGCAGAGCCGCCGCTTGGAGGTGACCTGCGGTGAAGCACCCTTTCTGGCGTCCCGGTACGATGCCGCCACCGGCGAGATGATCCCGGTAGCCCGGCGCATTGGCATTCTGGACCGCAAGCTGCGTGTGGTAAGCGAGAACGCCGCCACAGAGGACGAGTGGCGCAAATATGCCACCCATGCGGTGCAGTCTACCTACGGCTATGAGTATCAGGGAGATAACCTTTTGCTGGCGAGGGTTAACCTGCTGCTGACCTATGCAGAGCATCTGCAAGCCCGCTGGCAGCGCAAACCCACAAAAGAAGAGTTACAGCCTATCGCCAACATCATCAGCTGGAACCTGTGGCAAATGGACGGCTTGCACCTGTCTGTGCCCGGCGGCAAGCCCCAGCCGGAGACAGAACAGCTTGATCTCTTTTCCATGTTCGGGGCGGCAGAGCCGCAGCCGCCCACGGTATCCTGCAAAGTGAAAAACTGGCGTAAGGGCAGCCATGGAACGACCCAGAACTTTGAAACCATTCAGGAAGGGAGTACCAGCATGAAGTTTGATTATGTCATCGGAAACCCGCCGTATCAGGAAGAGACGGACAGCGACAGCACTCGTATGCCACCTGTTTATAACTTGTTCATGGATGAATCCTATAAAGTCGCTCATAAAGTAGAACTTATTACGCCAGCGCGATTTTTATTTAATGCTGGCTATACGCCAAAATCGTGGAATGAGAAAATTCTAAATGATGAACATTTTAAGGTTTTGATGTATGAAGTGGATAGCGCAAAATTTTTTCCGAACATTGATATTAAAGGTGGAGTTGCAATAACTTATAGAGATGCTCGACAGGTTTTCGGAGCAATTGGTACATTCACTAAATACCCGGAATTAAACGCTATCTTAAAGAAGGTTAAGGCTGAAACGGAGATTTATTTAGACACCATTATAGCTTCTCCATTAAACTACTCCCTGACTGAACTGATGAAGAGTGAGCATCCTGATTTAATTGATCGACTCCGAACGAGTGCATTTACAACGTTAGCACCGATTTTTTATGAAGCTAAACCGATGGATGGACGCAAATACATAGCGTTGACGGGTCTCCTTAACGGAAAACGAGCAGAACGATTTGTGCGAAAAGATTATATCAAAGATGGTTCAGCTATGCTTGATAAATACAATTTGCTGCTTCCAAAGGCAATCGGCTCAGGCGCTTTTGGAGAACAATTATCATCTGAAATTATTGCGGAGCCTGGCATGGGCTATACACAGACATTCATTGGAATTGGAAAATTTGACACACGACAGGAAGCGATTTATGCAAGTCGATACGTAAAAACAAAATTTGCAAGGGCAATGCTTGGGGTACTAAAAATTACGCAGGACTGTCCGGCACCAAAATGGAAATACGTTCCCCTTCAAGATTTTACCGCTCATTCCGACATTGATTGGAGCAAGTCGGTGGCGGAAATTGACCGGCAGCTTTACCGCGAATATGACCTGACCGCTGACGAGATCGAATTTATCGAGACCCATGTAAAGGAGATGGCATAATGGCTGGCATAACCCTGCGCACTGCCCGGCAGGTGGTGCCCATGATCTACGCCTATACCACCCCGGAAATTGCCCGGCACAACGGCTGGACGAAGATCGGCTACACCGAGCAGTCGGTGGACAAACGCCTGAAACAGCAGACCCACACCGCCGATGTGCTGTTCCACGAGGAGTGGCGGGGCAATGCCGTCTACGATGACGGCAGCGGCGAGGTGTTCACCGACCACGATTTCCACGCCTACCTCCGCAAGCTGAACGTGGAGAACGACCGCAAAAACGAGTGGTTCCATCTGGATGGGCAGCAGTCCCGGCGGTATTTTCAGGATTTCCGCATGAACCGGGGTAGGGTGCAGCTGGACGCTGCCATCGCCTACACCCTGCGGGAAGAACAGGCAAGGGCTGTCCATGACACCAAGACCTATTACCAGAGCCACCCCGGCGGGGAATACCTCTGGAACGCCAAGCCCCGCTTTGGCAAGACCCTTTCCGTCTACGATTTCTGCAAGCAGGTCGATGCACAGACGGTGCTTATCGTCACCAATCGCCCTGCCATTGCCAATAGCTGGTACAGCGACTATGTGCGCTTTCTGGGCAGGGAGTCCGGCTATCTGTTTGTCAGCCATGTGGATGCCCTTGCCGGGCAGCCCCATGTGCTGGACGAGCAGGGCTATCTGGATGCCGCCGCGCAGGGCGAGGAACTGTATAAGCGAATCGAGTTCGTCAGCTTGCAGGATATGAAAGGCTCGAAATATTTTGGCGGCGAGTACGACAAGTTGCGCCACCTGACCGAGCTGAACTGGGATGTGCTGGTCATCGACGAAGCCCACGAGGGCGTGGACACCTACAAGACCGACCTTGCCTTTGACCGCATCCGCCGCCGCTTCACGCTGCACCTGTCCGGCACGCCCTTCAAGGCGCTGGCGAACGACAAGTTTGCTGGGGATGCCATCTTCAACTGGACCTACGCCGACGAGCAGGCCGCCAAGCGGAACTGGCAGGGCGCACCGGGGCAGCAGAACCCCTACGCAAACCTCCCCATGCTCAACCTCTACACCTACCAGATGTCCGAGATCATCCGGGACGAGATCCAGCGGGGCGTGGAGATCGACGGCGAAACGCAGGAATTTGCCTTTGACCTGAACGAGTTCTTTAAGGTGAAGCCCAGCGGCAGCTTTGAGCACGAGGCCGAGGTAGACCGCTTTCTGGATGCTATGACCACCCAGAACAAGTTTCCGTTTTCCACCCCGGAGCTGCGTGCCGAACTGAAGCACACCTTCTGGCTGCTGAACCGGGTGGACAGCGCCAGAGCGCTGGCGAAAAAGCTGCAGGCGCACCCGGTATTCCGGGACTATGAGGTGATCCTAGCCGCCGGTGACGGCAAGCTGGATGACACGGACGAGAACCAGAAGAGCTTTGACCGGGTAAAAGCCGCCATCGCCCACCACGAAAAGACCATCACCCTGTCGGTGGGGCAGCTGACCACCGGTGTCACCATCCCGGAGTGGTCGGCGGTGCTGATGCTCTCCAACCTGAAAAGCCCGGCGCTGTATATGCAGGCGGCGTTCCGTGCCCAGAACCCCTGCCTTTTCCACGAAAACGGCACCTTCCGCCGCAAAGAGAACGCCTATGTGTTCGATTTTGACCCTGCCCGCACTCTGCTGATCTACGAGCAGTTCGCCAACGACCTTTCACAGGACACTGCCAGCGGCAAGGGCGACACCGAGGAGCGCAAGGCGCATATCCAGAATCTGCTCAACTTTTTCCCGGTCATCGGCGAGGACGAGGAAGGGGAGATGATCCCGCTGGATGCAGAAAAAGTCCTCAGCATCCCCCGGAAGATCAAATCCAAGGAAGTGGTGCGGATGGGCTTCCAGAGCAACTTCCTGTTCCAGAACATTTCCAACGTGTTCAGTGCCCCGCAGGAGGTGCTGGACATTCTGCAAAACTTCCAGCCCATCAGCGAAGCTAAGGCAAAGCCCATCCAGATCACCCCGGACACCGGCGCAGACCTCTCCCTGAACGACAAGGGTGAGGTAGACTTGGACGAGGGCTACGTCATCGGCAAGGCAGCGGATGTGTTCGGGGCAAAAATCTACGAAAGCACCCCGGCGCTGGACACCGCCCTGCAAGACCTGACCGATGCCCCGGCTCCTGCCAAAGAAGAGC
>ERZ1694700.265-NODE-265-length-9529-cov-6.550348_pt1 | contig 9529 bp, 10 predicted proteins | sample MGYA00581722_ERZ1694700 | MGnify/ENA primary metagenome ERZ1694700 (study PRJEB42213, sample SAMN07424542) | human gut metagenome | biome: ENVO:00009003; feature: ENVO:2100002; material: ENVO:00002003 | host: Homo sapiens | place: USA | collected 2014 ...
GGAGATGTGTATAAGAGACAGCAGCGGCAAGAACGGTGGTCATGGGTCATCCCTCGCTTTCTGCCGGGGCTTCCGGCTGATGCACCGGCGGCAGGTCCGCCAGACTGGACAGGCCGAATACTCTTAAAAAGGTGTCGGTGGTGCGGAAACTCACCGGGCGGCCCGGCAGGTCCAGACGGCCCGCTTCCTCGATCAGGCCCTTTTCCAGCAGGCCGGACACGCTGGACGAGGAGTCCACCCCGCGCACCTGCTCGATGAAAGCGCGGGACACCGGCTGATTGTAGGCGATCACGGTCAGGGTCTCCATGGCGGCAGGGCCCAGCGGCACGGCGCGGCGGCTGTCCAGCACACGGCGCACGCAATCGGCCCACTCGGTCTTGGTGGCCAGCTGCCAGCGGGTGTTCAGGTGCAGCAGGCACAGGCCGCTGTCCTCCCGGGTGTAGCGGGTGCGCAGCTCTTCCAGCGCGTTTTCCACGCTGGTCTGGGGCAGCTGCACGGCCTGCGCCAGTTTGTCGGAGCCGATAGGCTCCCCGCAGGCAAACAGCATGGCCTCCACTGCGGCACGAATCTGTTTCTGGTTCATTTTTTCTCCTTTATCCGGGTGCGCTGCATGGTCAGCTCCCCGTTCTCCCCCAGGGTGACGCGACCGCCGCGCACCAGCTCCAGCAGGGCCAGAAAGGTGGCCACGTTGGTGCTGCGGCTCTGCCGGGGCGAGAACAGCTGGCCCATGCGGGCCGCGGCCCCGCTGATGAGGCTGCGCAGGATATACACCACCCGGCTGGTCACCGACACCATGGGGGCCGTGACCAGCGGCTCAAACTGCTGCTGGGTGGGCTCCCGGCGCAGGCGGGTGCGCCCGGCAAGGGCGTTCCAGTAGTCGGCCAAAATTTGGGGTGCATGGTGCAGGGTATAGGTGTTGTCCCACTCCATCTCCATCGGCTGCCGCACAAACACCGGTGCCTGCTCCCCTTTTGCCCGCAGCAGCGCGGCCATACGGCGGCACTGGTCGTACTCGATGAGCTGGCCGGTGAATTCCTGCTTCATCCGCTCACCCTCTTCGCTGCGGGGCAGCAGCAGATAGCTCTTCATCTCCACCAGATGGGCCGCCATCTCGATAAAGGCGCTGGCGGTCTCCGGGTCCGGGTCGGCCTGCTCCACCGTGCGGGTGTACTGGTCGATCAGTTCCAGAATGGGGATGTTGTGCAGGTCCATCTTATGTTTGGCCACAAGAGCCAGCAATAATTCCAGCGGGCCGTCAAAATCTTCCAGATGGAAGGTCAGTTCCTCTGCCATCGCTCAGACCACCGTCCCGGCTGCTGCGTAGTAGACCGAATAGGCGATCCGGTCAATGTAACCGGTACCCGCACTCAGCAGATCCCACACAGCATTGTTCAGGTAATACAGCGGGGCATCCAGCAGGCCCATCCACACCGCCGCCAGCAGCGCGATCATGATATAGCGCTCGTACTTCATCAGGCCGAAGTACGCCCGCTGGGGCAGCGCCACCAGCAGGATGCGGCTGCCGTCCAGCGGCGGCACCGGGATAAAGTTGAACACCGCCAGGCTCACGTTCATCAGCACCATATACTGGAGGAAGTAGGCCAGGTAATAAGTGGCCTGGTTTACCGGGGCCCAATAGTACAGTACCTTCCACAGCACCATGGCCAGGTAGGCCAGCACAATGTTGGCCACCGGGCCCGCCAATGCGGTGAGGGCCATGCCCCACTTGGGGTTTTTGAAGTTGCGGGGGTTGGTGGAGACCGGCTTTGCCCAGCCCACACCCGCAAACACCATGCACAACGTGCCCAGCAGGTCAAAGTGAGCAAAGGGGTTCAGCGAAAGGCGGCCTTCGCGTTTGGCGGTGGGGTCCCCCAGCAGCCAGGCAGCCAGCGCATGACCAGCCTCATGGAACGGGATGGCCACCAGTGCCACCAGCGCGCGGACGAGATAATAGGTTGCCCGTGTCATAAGCATCTCCTGAAAAACAACATTTTTTATTATAATACTATCTTTTGGCCGGTTGAGCAACCCTTGCTGCAAAAGATTGGAAAAAGATGACGGAAATTTTGAAAAAGGGCTTGCATTTTGCCCGCGTCTCTGGTAAAATAGTCAAGCTGATTATTTTGATTCCTTACTTCACTCTAGGAGGTGCAAGTACCATGGCTAAGTGTGAATGCTGCGGCAAGGGCGTTACCTTTGGTATTAAGGTCTCTCACTCCCATCGCCGTTCCAACCGTACCTGGAAGCCGAATGTCCGTCGTGTCAAGGCGGTCGTGGATGGCTCCCCCAAGTATGTCTACGCATGCTCCCGTTGCCTGCGCGCTGGCAAAGTTACCCGCGCTGTCTAATTTGGTGTATGTGGCCGGTCACTTTGTCGAGTGGCCGGCTTTTTTTGTTGCCTTAAAGGAGATGAACGCATGGCTCTTCCCACCGATCCCATCATGCTGCTGAGCGTGGTGAACCTCAAACTCCGGGATTATTTCAAAAACCTCGATGCTTTGTGCGAAGATCTGGACGCCGACAAGACTGATCTGTGTGCAAAGCTGCGTGCCGTCGGCTACGAGTACGACGCACAGCGCAACCAGTTTGTCTGATTTATCCTGAAACGCTACTGCCGGCTGGACGTGCAGCGACTGTGCGCCGGGGCCGGATCATGATAAAAAAGGAGTGCTTGATTGATTATGATGCAGGGTACCTATTACAAAGAGTGGAGCAGTGTGCTGAACCGCGAGATGGAGTTTAAGGTATATGGCAGCGCCGGTGTGCCGGTGCTGGCTCTGCCCGCCCGCGGCGGCCGCTTTTTCGACTGGGAGAACAACGGCATGCCGGACGCCATTGCCCAGCTGCTGAACGAGGGCAAGATCCAGCTGTTCTGTGCCGACAGCGTGGACGGTGAAGGCGTGCTGAACGGGGATCTGCCGCTGCGCCGCCGGGCCGAGGCACAGGAGAAGTATTTTGTTTACCTGACTGCCGAGCTGGCTCCCCGCATCCTGACCCTAAACAAGGCCGAGAAGGGCACCAAGATCTGGTGCGCCGGTGTGGATCTGGGCGCCTATCAGGCCGTGAACTGCCGTCTGCGCCGCCCCAACCTGTTTGCCGGTGCCGTGGGCATGGGCGGCATCTACGACCTGAGCCGCTTCTGGGGTGTCGAGAACGACGATCTGGTGCTGCGCTGTTCTCCCCTGCTGTACCTGCAGGAGAACGGCATCGCCAACAAGCTGGCACTGGTCAAGGCCGAGGAAAACAGTCTCATCCTCTGCGCCGGTCAGGGTGCCTACGAGGATGACGCCAAGGCCGACACCCAGGCACTGGCCGATGTGCTGCAGGCCCAGGGCCTGCCCGCTCATCTGGAAGTGTGGGGCGGCGACGTATCCCACGACTGGTACTGGTGGGGCAAGATGTGGAGCCTGTTTGCTCCGCGCATTCTGGAAAAGTAACTTTATCACGGTTCTGTGTGAGGGAAAACCTGCGGGTTTTCCCTCTTTTTTCTTTTATTTCAAATTCCTACTTGATTTGTCGGATATGGTGTGGTATACTCCTGCTGGAAGCAAAAGATACCCCCAAGGGGTTTGTGAAAGGAGCCTGCATCATGGAATCCACCGAAAAGAAGCCATGCTGTTGCTGCAGCACCGAAGAGCCTGCGGCGGACACGGTTTTCCCCGCCGATGTGCCGGACGCTGTCTCCTCCTGCTGCCGCCACAAGGACCGCAGCCCGGAGGAATACAAAGCACTGGTCAACCGGCTGAGCCGCATCGAAGGGCAGGTGCGCGGCGTGCGCGGCATGCTGGAAAAGGATGCCTACTGTGTGGACATTCTGGTACAGGTGGCCGCTGTGAACTCGGCGCTGAACAGCTTTGCCAAGGAGCTGCTGGCCCAGCACATGAGCACCTGTGTGGCCGATGACCTGCGTGCCGGCAGCGACGAAAAGCTGAACGAGCTGATCAAGCTGCTGCCCCGGCTCATGAAGTGACCCTGCGGCAGACATACTGGACTTATCAGGAGTGAATACGATGGAACAATACAATGTAACGGGTATGAGCTGCGCGGCCTGCTCTGCCCGGGTGGAAAAGGCCGTAAAAAAGGTACCGGGTGTGACCAGCTGTTCGGTGAGCCTGCTGACCAACTCCATGGGCGTAGAGGGCACCGCATCCAGCGCGGCGATCATTCAGGCCGTGCAGGAAGCCGGTTACGGTGCCAGCCCCAAGGCGGCCGGTGCTGCCGCCGCCAGCTCCCCCAGCGCCGACCTGGACGCGCTGGCCGACCACGAGACGCCCAAGCTCAAGCGGCGGCTGATTGCTTCGCTGGGCTTTCTGCTGGTACTGATGTACTTTTCCATGGGCCACATGATGTGGGGCTGGCCTCTGCCCCACTGGTTTGACGGCAACCATGTTGCCATGGGCCTTGTCCAGCTGCTGCTGGCGGGCATCGTGATGGTGATCAACCAGAAGTTCTTCATCAACGGCTTCAAGGGGCTGATCCACGGCTCCCCCAACATGGACACGCTGGTGGCCATGGGCTCCATGGCCAGCTTTGTGTGGAGCACCTACGCCCTGTTTGCCATGACCCGCGCACAGGTGGACGGCAACGACGAGCTGGTCATGCACTATATGATGGAGTTCTACTTTGAGTCGGCGGCCATGATCCTGACCCTGATCACGGTGGGCAAGATGCTGGAAGCCCGCTCCAAGGGCAAGACCACCGATGCACTGAAGAGCCTGATGAAGCTGGCCCCCAAAACGGCCACCCTGCTGCGGGACGGTGCCGAGGTGACCGTACCCATCGAGCAGGTGCAGAAGGGCGACATCTTTGTGGTGCGCCCCGGTGAGAACATCCCGGTGGACGGCGTCGTGCTGGAAGGCAGCAGCGCCGTGAACGAAAGCGCCCTGACCGGCGAGAGCATCCCGGTGGACAAGGCCGCCGGGGACAAGGTGAGCGCCGCCACGGCCAATCAGTCCGGCTTCCTGCGGTGCGAAGCCACCCGCGTGGGTGAGGACACCACCCTGGCCCAGATCATCCGGATGGTGAGCGATGCCGCCGCCACCAAGGCTCCCATCGCCAAGGTAGCCGACACCGTGTCCGGCTTCTTTGTGCCGGCGGTCATCAGCATTGCAGTGGTCACCACCGTGGTCTGGCTGCTTCTGGGCCGTGAGCTGGGCTATGCGCTGGCCCGCGGCATCTCGGTGCTGGTCATCAGCTGCCCCTGTGCTCTGGGCCTTGCCACGCCGGTGGCCATCATGGTGGGCAACGGCATGGGCGCCAAAAACGGCATCCTGTTCAAGACTGCCGCTTCGCTGGAAGCTGCCGGCCGCACCCAGATCGTGGCGCTGGACAAGACCGGCACCATCACCAGCGGTGAGCCGAAGGTCACCGACATCCTGCCCGCCGACGGCGTGACCGAGACCGAACTGCTGACCCTGGCCGCCGCGCTGGAATGCAAGAGCGAGCATCCGCTGGCCCGCGCTGTGCTGGCTTATGCCGAGGCACAGCAGCTGGACGCCCCGGAGGTGACTGACTTTGCGGCCCTGCCCGGCAACGGCCTGAGCGCCAAGCTGGACGGCAAGGAGATCTTTGGCGGCAATGCAGCCTTTACCGGCACCAAGGTCACCGTCCCGGCCGAGCTGGCACAGGCAGCAGCCGAGCTCTCGGCGCAGGGTAAGACCCCGCTGTTCTTTGGCGGCGCAGGCCGTCTGCTGGGTGTCATCGCGGTGGCCGACACCATCAAGGAGGACAGCCCCCGGGCCATCCGGGAGCTGCAGGCCATGGGCATCAAGGTGGTCATGCTCACCGGCGACAACCAGCGCACGGCTGACGCCATCGGCAAGCAGGCCGGTGTGGACGCCGTGATCGCCGGGGTGCTGCCGGACGGCAAGGAGGCCGTGATCCGCCAGCTGCAGGCCGCCGGTAAGGTAGCCATGGTGGGCGACGGCATCAACGACGCCCCCGCCTTGACCCGCGCCGACACCGGCATCGCCATTGGCGCCGGTACCGATGTGGCCATCGACGCCGCCGATGTGGTGTTGATGAATTCCAGGCTCTCGGATGTGCCCGCCGCCATCCGCTTGAGCCGCGCCACCCTGCGCAACATCCACGAGAACCTGTTCTGGGCCTTCCTCTACAACACCATCGGCATTCCGCTGGCAGCCGGTGCGTTCATCCCCTTTGGCCTGACGCTGAACCCCATGTTCGGCGCAGCGGCCATGAGCCTGTCCAGCTTCTGCGTGGTGAGCAACGCCCTGCGGCTGAATCTGTTCGATCTGCACAGCACCAAACACGACCACCTGCTGAAAAACGCTTCTGCCCTGCCCGCTGCCCTCACGCAGCCCGCAGCGGTTGAGGATAAAGAGAGTACCATCAAGGAGGATATGACCATGAAAAAGACTCTGCATGTAGAAGGCATGATGTGCGGCCACTGTGAGGCCCGTGTGAAGAAGGCGCTGGAGGCCCTGCCCGAAGTGACCGAGGCTGTGGTGAGCCACGAGGCCGGCACCGCCGTTGTCACCCTGAGCGCCGAAGTTTCCGACGATGTGCTGAAGAAGACCGTCGAGGATCAGGACTACAAGGTCACCGGCATCCAGTAAGCCCCTCCCGCACAAACAGCAGCGGCCTGTTCCCCCATTTTGGGAGAGCAGGCCGCTGCTTTGTTTTATGGTTTTTCAGGAAAGTTCTGCAAGGCGTCTGGCTCCTCTGGTTTTCAGCCAGTGCCCCAGCAGCCCGTCCGCACCCGCCAGCAGCACAAGGGCCGCCGCCATGACCGCCGGAAGCGGAAGGATCTTCAGCAGATTGGTCTGCGCAAGGGTCAGCACCAGCACAGCAACGAGATTGGCCGCCATGGACAGCAAGGTACAGCCACTCATTTTGATCACCGCGGCCTCACTCGTCCAATGCAGGTTGGGCAGCACAAGCCCCAGTGCAAGGCCCATTTCTGCGCTGAGCAGCACGAACAGTTCCGCTTCCAGCAGGGTCAGGCAGAAATACACCGGCGGCATCTGCACCGCCGCCTGCATGCACACAAGGCACAATGCCGCCGGGACGCCGGTCAGCAGTAGATGCAGTTCCAGCTTGGCACACAGGGCCTGCCAGGACGGGATGGGCAGGCTTTGCAGGAGCCAGACCGTCCGGCCTTCCAGCGAGACGGAGGGCGTGGTCAGGAAGTTGGCTGCCGACACCGCACACACGGCACAGCACACCAGCACCGGGACCCCTTCCGGCACGGCCTGCGCAAACCGGGCAAAGAGGTCTGCCTTCCACAGGGACACGCCGCCCAGCACCAGCAGGCCCAGCGTGCCCATGGCGCTGTTGAGCATATAGGCCGAGCTGGACCCCAGATGCAGCAGTTCCCGGCGCAGCAGAGCCTGCCGCAGGCTGACGGGGCGTGCTTTTCGCGCATGGTATGCCGTGCGGGCCGTACCCTTCCGGGCCGTCATGCGGCGCAGGTAGGGCTTTTCCAGCAGCTTGCAAAAGACTGCAAAGCACAGCACTGTGCCCAGCACGAGGCCGACCAGCGCCGGGAGCTCCCCTGCCGCCGCGCCGCCCAGCAGCCGCAGCGGCCAGGCTGCACGGGCAAGCGCCACACCCGACTGTGCGGCATCGGCCAGCAGATCGTCCAGAATGTCCTGCACCCGCAGGAAGCCCGCATAGTACAGCGCAAAAAACACCAGCGAGCACACCACGGTGACCAGACTTTTGTGCCGGGCGCGGTCATTGGCCAGTGCCACGGCCCAGCCCAGCAATACCGCCAGAATGCAGGCCGCTCCGGCCAGCACCAACGCCATGGGGATGCTGCACAGCACCCCGGCCAGCGGATGGGCTGCCAGCAGGCCGTAACACACCACCGCCGGGACCCACGCCATGAGCAGGTAGATCAGGCAGGCCAGATAAACGGTGCTCACCCGCACCCCGAAAATGACCGCCGGTGGGATGGGCAGCGAGAGCAGCAGTTCGTTGTCCCGGCTCTGGAACAGGCCGGAATAGCTGGTAAAGGCGCTGGCCAGCACGCTCACCAGCAGCGCCGTGAGCCCCATAGAGGCAAAATACAGCCAGTCCAGCCCGGCCGGGAGCAGCACCGAAGCCAGCGGCAGGGCCATGCCCGCAAAGCAGAGCATGAGCACCACCACCAGCACGGCAAACAGCAGCGCATACCCCACGGCCGATGCCCGGGACCGCGCTTTGCCGGTCTTGCTGCTGCGGAGAAAGGCCGCGCCCAGCTCCCGCAGCTGCTTGCGGAGCAATGCACGGATCATCATGCCTGCGCCTCCGTGCCTTCCAGTTCCAGAAAGACCTCTTCCAGACTGTCATCGCCGCGCACCTCGTCCATGGAACCGGCCCGCACCAGCCGCCCGGCCCGGATGATGGCCACCCGGTCGCAGAGCTTTTCGGCCACCTCCAGCACATGAGTCGAGAAGAAGATGGCCCCGCCGCCGTCGCAGAAGCGGCGCATCAGGGTCTTGAGCTGGTGTGCCGCCAACGGGTCCAGCCCCACGAAGGGCTCGTCCATGAGGATGAGCTTCGGCTCGTGGAGCAGGGCCGAGATGATGGCCAGCTTCTGCTTCATGCCGTGGGAGTATGCGCTGATGGGCTGGGCCAGGTCCCGCGTGAGGTCGAACTGGTCGCCGTAGGACCGGATGCGCTCGGCACGCTCCCGTGCCCCCACAGCAAAGATATCCGCGATGAAGTTCAGGTACTGGATGCCGGTCATGTATTCGTACAGATCCGGGTTGTCCGGCAGATAGGCCAGCCGCCGCTTGCATTCCAACGGGTCATCCTGCACCGAGATGCCGTCCACCGTAATGCGGCCGCTGTCGAACTGCTGGATGCCGCAGCAGCACTTGAGTGTGGTGGTCTTGCCCGCGCCGTTGTGGCCGATGAATGCGCAGATCTCGCCGGGGCGGATGTGCAGGCTGAGATCCTGCACGGCCGCCTTGCCGCCGTAGGTCTTGGTCAGATGTTCGATGTTGAGCATAAAGCGCCCTCCTTTGTCCGGGGCAGTGCGCCCCTCTGCCCTTAGAATATACCTTCCACAAGGGGGAAGGTCAAGGGTGACCGGTCCGCGGCCGGTCAGAGTGCAATAATTTACAGTTTCTTCAAAGATGCCCCTTGCAAAAGTACAAAAAAATGGTATACTAATACAACGAACTGAACGGAGAAAGGAGGCGCGCAGCATGGCACCCACTAAGGAGCGCCCGGCGACCAAAACCATCGCCACCAACCGCGAAGCGCGCCACGAGTATTTCGTTCTGGAAGTGCTGGAGACTGGCGTTGAGCTCAAGGGCACCGAGGTCAAAAGCCTGCGGGCCGGCGGGGTCAACCTGAAGGACAGCTGGGTGGACATTGAGGACGGCGAACTGCTGGTCAAGGGCATGCACATCACGCCCTACGACCACGGCAACATCTTCAACCAGGACCCTCTGCGTGTCCGGCGGCTTCTGGCACACAAAAACGAGATCCGGCGGCTGCACCAGCAGTGCAAGCTGCAGGGATACACGCTGGTGCCTGTCTCTTATACACATCTCCGAGCCCACGAGACTACGCT
>ERZ1694700.274-NODE-274-length-9399-cov-6.767765_pt1 | contig 9399 bp, 14 predicted proteins | sample MGYA00581722_ERZ1694700 | MGnify/ENA primary metagenome ERZ1694700 (study PRJEB42213, sample SAMN07424542) | human gut metagenome | biome: ENVO:00009003; feature: ENVO:2100002; material: ENVO:00002003 | host: Homo sapiens | place: USA | collected 2014 ...
CTACACCCTAGAGTTCGTCGGCAGCGTCAGATGTGTATAAGAGACAGGTTCATCGTCTATCAGCATGGCTTCACCGTTGGCATACGCCCAGTCGGCCAGCTCGTTGAAAAACTCTGCTGCATCCTGGTTCTCCAGATCGGATGTCGTTAGAATCACGTCTTTTCTTATGCGCTCAAGCGCTTCATGTGCTTTTTTATCCATATTGTTCTATTTATCGGTTAAACCTCCTTTTCGTTGGATAGCCCGCAGTTTGATGGCCAGGTGTTCCAGCTCCGCTGTACTAATCTGAACAAAGGGCTTGCCGGCTATCCGGGGATTGTTGCAAAATTCGTTGACTCGGTTCCAATCGGTGGTGTCTATACCCAACTGTTGCATCAGTTTCAGACATACGCTGCGTTTCCGCCGCAGTTCCTCGCGAAGTTTCTGTCTCCATTCATCCTGCCCGGTTAGTTTCTCCAAGGCACAGCAGCAGGCTTCATATTCCTTGGATGTCATTTCACGGAGGCTTTCCGTACGGTCCCACGTGTACTGCAGAACGATTTGCTTCTTTAGCCCTTCCCGGTCTCCTGTACAGGGCAGCTTATTGAACGAAGCATAAAACCGGGCGAAATTTGTCACTTCCTGTGCCATCTTTATTGTATTAGTCTATTAATAATTGGAATCCTTTTTCTGTAATATACATATCCTCACGTTCTATCCACGGTTCTCTCAAATCATCATCTTCTTCTTTAGAATCCGAGAAATTCAAACGAAAGCTGTCTTCAAGATTGCGATCTATTTGCTCCTCTATGTCAGCAATACTTACATCTTCAGGAACTGCTCCTCTAAACTTTACAAGTACCGTAATTTCTTTTGCCATAATTCAAAAACTTAAAGGTTATTCAAACAATACTTTAATTCCACACGAACTGGCCACGTCAAGTTCCAGCTTGGCTCCTTTGCTCAGTTCCCAGTCCTTCAGCATGTAGATATAGTCACAAGCCAGCAGCAGGGCAATGTCGGCCCGCATATGGGCTTTCCAGTGGGCTTCTTCCGGCAAGGCCGTTATTGAATGGGTTTACCGGATCATAGCCCTCAGTTCTCAACAATTCTTCGGCACGTCCGAAGGCTTCCTTGCGCTCTGCCATATCATAGTGGGCAATGGCTCCACTGATATACACTCGCTTGTTTTCGATTTCCTCACCGCGTTGATAAGCCTTGTGGCGTTTCCATCGCTCCGGAATGACTACGCTGTAATTACACGAACGGCAGCAGATGCCTTCCTCTTTCACGGGAAACGGGTTGTATCCGTAACCCTCCAACTCTTTGCCGCAGATGCAGCAGGTTTTCTTTTGCTCTTCCATCATTTTAAATCTTTAATATGTATTTTACATCCGGGATGCCACATCCGAATACGGTTGGCAAACATGGTATCCGTCGTTTCTATCACTAAATGCCCTTTCGTCTTGGCTCTGCGCAGACGAATGTCTGTTTCTATGTTACATTCCAGCCAGTCTTCCATCACGCCCAAGGCTTCACGACCAGGCAGCAATATCTGGTACAGCTTATTCTCCCATTCCATCATTCAAATAATCCTCCATATTATCGTCCTTCAATGTTTTGGCAGCACCTTCTTCCCAAATCACATAGGGTTCACCGGGCTTTTCCATAAAACGGCTCTTACACCAGGCCTTGAAACAGCTTACCATGATTTTCACATCGGCATCATATTCCACCTTGCGAGCGCTTCTGCCTGCCGGATGAAGCCCCTCGGCATGGCTGATGAAGATAAACAGTTTCTTGGGGTGGCGCTCCTTAAACTCCTTGTAGGTCTTGTAGTTCAAACCGCTATACTGGAAACTGTCGATAATCACGATGCCGGGACTGCCCCGGCGCTGCAGGCGTTCCTCCAACTGGTCCATCGACTCGCGGTCAAGGATAACCAAACGCTTGCGCACTTCGTCCATCTTATGCCGTTTCAGACTCATTTGGAACGAAAGGCCGGTGCTTTCTTCCAGGCTGTCATAGATTACACGTCCAAAGCCGCACAGGTACTTGGCCAGCTGCATCACAAAGCTGCTCTTTCCGTTCCCGCTGGCACCCCAGATAATCCACACGCCGCTTTTGGCAGGGTTACCTATCGAGGCTTGCCAATCCCCGGTAAATTCATACCGGGGTATTTTCATGTTCAGCACCTCACCGGGGCTGTAGGCTCTTTTCAGTTTCATGCTTGCATCCTCCTTAATTTTTCGATTTCGGTATATACGCGCCGCAAGCCGCCTCCGGTGCTGTGAACGATCTTGGCAATGTCGGCACCGTCCGGGGCATTGATTTTGGCCACGATGGCAGCCTGTGCCTTCAGAAACTTTTCGCGTTCCTGCGCATCATCCGGGGTCACCTTGCTGTAGGAGTCACCGTAGCGGCTCAACATTTCGGTATAGCCCACCTTCTTGCCTTCGATGGCGCGGTTAATCTTTTCCTTCAGCCCGTCTGCACCCATCATATACCAGGCACAGCAACGCTCGGTGGCGTTCCAAAGTGCCTTCAGCTCCAGGAAGGCTTCATACTGCAGGTCGCCGGCTTCATCCAGGATAACCAGGGGCGTATCAATCGTGCGCAGGTAGGCCACCAGATCCTCATACACGTCGCTGTAGCGTCCGTTGCTGGTCACACCGAATTCCTTGGCAATGTAGCGTATCAGCTTCAACTTGGTCTTCACCTGGCTGCAGTCCACATATACGGCGTGCTTGTGCTGCTTCACGTAAGCTTTCGCTGTAAAGGTTTTGCCGATATTGGGCATATCGCACAGGATGGCGCTCAGCCCGCTTCCTTGGCACACTTCCAGCTGCTTGCTCACAAACACGTAGGTCGGGGTCTGTGCTGCCAGCCAGGGCATTTCTGTACGCAGTTGCACACCCAGTCTTCGGGCTATGCCTACCCAGTTGGCATCACTGACCTGCTTTTCATAATTGCCCCGCTTGATGGTATTGTACACACTGGGGGCTATGCCCAGTGCCGTGGCATGACGGTTGTCACTGGGATAATTTTCACGGTCGGCGGCTATCGCTGCCACAATACGCTGCTTTACTTCATTTGTTATTTCCATTTGAATGCTGTTTTAAATTCGTTCTAACGTCGTTAATTATATCTTGGCTACTGCATCATGCTCGAAGGCACTGATGTCCATATAGGCTGAGTAATCTTCTTCCTCGGCTTGTGCAGGAAGGGGAACGGCTTCCGCCTGTACCTCTGTTATTAGCTTTGCTTCCTCTTTGGCAAGGATGCCCACACGCTTGATTTTTCCGTCCTTCATCATCTTGTCGAATTGAGCCACATACTTGGACTGTTCGGTATAGGCTGCCTTGTCGTATTCGGTCTGCTCGGCTGTATTCTCATTGTAACGGGCTACGGGCTTGCAGGTGGCGATATATCGTCCGTTCTGGTAGATATATACCTCGTTGATGGTTCCGTCGGCATCGGGCAGATAATAGGCATCTACCTTGTAGTTCCTCGGCTCCAGCTTTTCGATGATTTCCGGGCTGGGCAGTCCGTATTGGTTGTACATCACCGTGCAGTAGGTATTCTGCCGGATGGTCGTTTCGGTGTGCTGACCGATGAACCGGTAAAGAACGGCCTTGTCCCAAGGCGCAAGGTTCGGGTTCTGGTGGGCGCAAAGCACATCCCAACGGCTCATGCCCGGATAGCGCTTCTGGTTGGGGTGAGGCTGCGCGTTGAAGGTCTGGATGGCGCGTATATCATCGGCTACCAGTTCTTCATAGCTGTAAGTCTTCACCTTGTAGGTGTTGTTCTTTTCGTCATACACTTTCTCTTCCTTCGGGCGATTGGCTTCCAGCTTGGCATACCATCGACCGATACCTACCTGAGTGCGTTTCTCCACACCATACTTCTTTTCGCGGTTCTTATGCTCGGCACGTTTTTCACGAGAGTTTCCGGGGTTACACCAGTGGATCAAGGGGAAAACGGTACCGGCTTGCATCAATCCGTCGGCAAAGTCGCTGACCAGGTGGTGTTCCACTTCCAGTTCAGCAGGGATATACATGCCGTTCCGGTCCAAGGTCTGGAACATGTTGCGCATGCAGTCCAAAAACAGCTCGCCTGTCTTGTATCGGTTGTAGGCATATCCAACGACAGCACCACTCACCACATCGTAGGCATAATAGGCTTTCACGCGGTTTCCGTCCTTCATCGGGCGAGGCAGGTCGCGGTCATCAAGACTCACCTTGCTCAATGAGAACTCACCGATGCTGCGCAGATGATAAGGGCGGTAAGCATTGTTGAAGTCCCATTGGCTCATGTGAAGCTTGGCTCTGAGGGCCTTGTTTTTGGGGTTGTTCAGGTAGTTGGCTACCGTGGCCGGGCTCAATACCAGCGGATTTCCATCCTTGTCGGTAAAGTCTGCCGGGTTCAACACCTCGCCGGTCTCGGGGTCATATAGTTCCAAATCACCTTGTACGAACATATTGTACTGTTCCCACACAGTGGTATTGAAAGGCTGCTCCGGTTGGGCATCGATGCTCAGCAGCAGTCGTTCAATGTCGTAGGTCACTTTCCTTCGGTTCTGGTTCATGAACTTGCGGCTGATAAGGCTTTCGTAGCCGTTGGCCTTGAAGTCATTCACACGCTTCTTGAAGCGGTTGGAACTCACTGGTAAGGTATGGCCGAACTCTGCTTGATAGTAACTGATGGCTCCTGCCAGTTCCCCCCAGTTCACAGGCCCTGCCTTCATCGCCTTCCGCATAAAGGTGGCATCCTCCATGGCACGCATCACAGCCTCGATTACCGAAGCGTTCACCGTATATTCCTGGATGTGTTCCGGCGGAAGGGCATCACCGTTGTCAAAGCGGAACCGGGTGTAGAACTCCCGAGCTTTCGCATCGATGTGGTAATGGCTGCCGAGCCAGTTCTTTATAACATCTTCTTTCATGTCTCCGTATTTTAACTTGATTTTCTCCTGAAAGCGCAGGGGCATGGTGGCAACTTCTACCAGGACGTAACCTCCAAGTCCCCTTCCTTTTCTAACTACATTGATTTCTTTCCTGGCCGCTAATTTCTTATAATTTGGTACCGACAGGATGGGAGCAAGTTCTTCTTCGGAAAGAGTGGAAGGATGAACCCCTTTCAGCGTGCGGCTTCTGCTGTAGTCTGCCTTTCCGTTCACCAGCACCGGTCGGTCATCGTAGGTCAGGTCATTGTAGGATATGCACAATATCTTTCCATAATACTCCATTTCATTGCTGTTTATAAGGCGGCTGCCATCTGTTGGGTCTCGTGCTGCAGCTGCATGAAGTCTGATACAAACTCGCATTTATAGGTCTCGGTCCGTTTCCCGTCCACGTACACGTCCACGTCGTTGGTCTTCCGGTGGACTACCAGTTTTACACGGGGGCCGAAGGTGCAGGTCATGGTCTTCTCGCACTCTTCAAAGGTGGTTTCGCAGTTCGGGATGAAGTTCCCGTCGGTCAGTTTGCCGCCTCGCTTCAGGGCAAGGGTACGGATCCGGCGGGCCTGGTCGCTGTCACGGACAAAATTCAGTGCCTGCCACACAGCCTGACGGCTGCATCCGAATGCCTTCATCAGGAAGGTCTTTGTTTCGTTATCGGTCAAAATCTGCTTTCTCATTTTGTTATTTCTTTAAGATTGGGTATCTTTAGCGCTGTTTACAATGTTTACAGCCTTATGGATACTGATATGATACTTTTAAAGGCTCAGTTTCAAGCCTTGCGTGATTACTTTACATCCTTGTTGCCTACCATCTTTGAACATGACAAAGAGAAAGACGACAAAGTGTGGCTTGCTAAATACCTTCTATGGAAGTTTGAGCGCGAGCTTCTCGCACCATTTGAGAATAAAGAAAAGCTCTCGCCTCTCGAGAAAGATAAGATATGTCGCCGACGGTTTCAGCTGCAAGTTCTGATGGACGTAGCTTATATCCAGGGGCGGCTTGAAGAATACGACATACCAAGAATAATAGATTCCTACGCTGCTGCTCAAGCACTTCAAGTCTTTCAGCAGTCTGGGGATGGGTCAGAGGAACTGATGCTTCCTCTGATTGATAAGATTTATCGCCCGGAATAGAACTTGAACCCTCGGGGTGCTTGCCGATTGCATTGCAAAGCACTCTCAGCGCATCTTCACATACGCAAGTCAAATTTTCCAATACACGGTAGGCATCCGAGTTGATCAACTCGCCCTCCGTCATGAACTGCTCGGCCAGGTCCATCGCCTGGTCGGCAATGTTCAGTGTGTGACTTACGCTTCCTGTCATGGCGAGCATCTTCTGCTTATACTGGCGCTCAGCTCTTCCTTGATTGAAATTCTTTGCCATAATCTAAATTTTAGAGGTTAATATCGTGGGGCGCGGGGAATCGAACCCCGGCGGCTTTCTACGCTTTCTTATTTCGCTTTCTCATTTTCGATTTACCAACTTTCCGGCCGTGCCTGCCGCCCCTGCCCGTCTTTCCGGGCTGCCAGTTATCCGGCAATCTATTTGCCTTGTTCTTCTATCATCGAAAGGACAACCATCCTGTCTTCATCCCAAAGCGGAAGCCCCAATTCAATGGTCCGTTTCACCACTTCCATCTCACCGACCAGCCCTACCGCTTCTTTGCGGAAATCGGTATCGTCATACGCATGCGCCTTGCCAATCAGGAAGTCGGTCAGGTTGCCGATAACTTCCTTTTGCCGTTCACATTTCATCTCATAGTTCAGCACCCGTACATGAACATCGCGGATAATCCGGCTGTCCCCATGTTTCTTGAAATCTTTGCAGAACTCATCCTTGTTCATCGAAGTGTTCAAATAAACCGCATGGATGTAATCAAAATCCTCTGCTGTAGGAGTTATTCCCGTCCGTTCCATAAATTCTTGCTGTGTCATAATCCTTATGTTTTTATTTTTCTTCTATATGTATCATATCCAGTATGTTGTCCGTCGCCATGCTGTTGCATACAAGGATGGCAGCCTTCACTCCGTTTTCCTTCATCCACCTCTTTGCTTCGGCAATGGCAGGTGATTTTTGCCAGCCGTCTGAAATGGCAGCACCCAAATCATTATAGTGCTCATCTGTCAGTTCAAACCAATATCGTTTCATTTTCTTTAATCCTTAAAATTCGCTAATCACACGCCTTTTTTGTATATTTGGCGTGCTGTTTACATCTTAAACACGCTGCAAATATACACGCTCTGTTTCATTAAACAAAATAAAAACTGAAGAAAATGACACAAAATGTTTCGTTTATATCAAAAGGAGAAATGCTTGATGCCATAAAATCGCACCTAAATATGAGTAAAAACGCTGATTTTGCGAGGTTTTTAGGTATATCTTCACAGGCTGTTTCAAACTGGTACGCAAGAAACACTTTTGATGCAGAACTGTTATACACAAAGTGTGATTTTATAAATCCTGCTTGGTTGCTAACCGGCAAGGGGAGCATGTTAAAAGATGATTTGAACGGCATTAAATCTATCCCATTACACGATAGGTTGGCATTTCTAATTGATGCAATCGATGATGTTCATGTCGTAGCACAGAGTTTAGGGATTGAAGATACATCCTTACTAAATTGCACAAACAATTTCTTAGAGCCTAAAGAAGAAATCGACTTTAATAAATTTCTTACCGAGTTTCCAGAATTCAGTAAACAATGGCTTCTACAAGGGATTGGTACACCTTTTGATGGAAAAGACGAGGAAGAGACAAAAGAACTAATTAAAGAAAGAGTCTTCCAGAGGGGGCTTCAAGAAAAGAATAAGACAATCGAAGAAAGCTTAGCAAGAAAAACCTCAAATCAGCAAATTGGAATTCCCTTGGTTCCGCTTAGCGCTATGGCTGGGGCCTTTACTGGTGAGACATCCGTTATGGAATACGAATGTGAGCGATATGTCATACCGGCATTCAAGGGCGCGGACTTCCTCATTCAGATTAAAGGGGATTCTATGCAGCCTACTTACTACTCAGGCGACCTCGTTGCATGCCAGCGAATGCCACTTAACGACATATTCTTCCAGTGGAACAAAGCTTATGTCCTTGATACCGTCCAAGGACCGCTTATCAAGCGCATCATGCCAGGATCCGATGCAGACCATGTGTTGATTGTATCCGATAACTCTAATTACCCACCGTTTGAACTGCATAAGAATCAATTCAATGGTGTGGCCTTGGTTCGTGGACTTGTACGCTTGGAATAAACAGCAGCATTCCCAACAGGCACAATAAGACGCACGCACACACTTTTAGAGGCATTTACAGAGTATCAGGATGCAAAAACAACTGTAAATCAAAGGCTTCGCGCTATATATATAATGTGTATCGATAAAATAAGTGTCGTTTTTCCTATCTGAAAACAGCGAAAAACGGCACTTATTTACTTTTGCTACATTCTTTCCTATTTCGGACGAACCCTCCAAAATCCGAAAAAGTAACCCCAATAGTAACCCCTAACTCAATAAAGTAGTAACCCCTAACAGTAACCCCAATAGTAACCCCTAACTAAAAATACCACCCGTACAGACATAAAAAAAGGGGAGCCATAAGCTCCCCAATCAGCATTCAAAGAAATAACGCCTACAAGCCTTTCTAACGGCGTTATTATATCGTTCTAACCATTGCCCTTACTACCGCCAGAAATGAGCGTAGATTGCTTAATTATAGCCTTTTTCGTGCATATTGTGCCGTTACCAGACAGCCCGGCATGAAGCAGGTAATTCTTGGTTGCCCCCACCTGATCTGCCGTCAGAACTGTATAAACAGCCGATATACTGCTGAAATACCAGTCTTTCTGCTTCGTTCCATCTATTTTATGCAGCAAATGCACATGAATCACTTTTGCCATATTCGTTTCTATTATGCTGCAAATATACCAAATAATGCTTATTTGGAAGAATTTCAAGTCATCATATTTGAAAATAGGCACAAAAAAAACGGCCACACAGCCGTTCACACCATCACATAACAAAATCCATCAACCTGGCCATAAAACGGCCACACAGCCGAAAACAAAGCCTTTCCAGGCCGTTTTAACCCCATCTGCAAACTCAATGTAAAGCAAACGCCCGAAGATCCGAAGAAAAGCCCCTCAAACGTAAAGCAGATGTAAGCTCATGTAAAGGAAAAAACCGCTTCGAAATATTCAGCCCATTTTCCCGACCATACCTAAACCCTTTGGTTCTCAAAGCTTTTCACCCATTTTTCCCGACCACTGAAAAAACCGCTTCGTTCTATGCCCCATACTTTTCTGCGATGATTGCTATCATATTGTTAGGATAAAAATTAAGCCGTTTCCCGTTTTCCGTGCGGAAGACAGGAAACGGCGGTAAGACATCAGTTTACTTGATAATTGCTCTCAGGCTATCTGCCCAGCGGTGTCACTCCCTGGATTTCCAGCAGCGGTGCCTCGCCCT
>ERZ1694700.279-NODE-279-length-9329-cov-5.926461_pt1 | contig 9329 bp, 3 predicted proteins | sample MGYA00581722_ERZ1694700 | MGnify/ENA primary metagenome ERZ1694700 (study PRJEB42213, sample SAMN07424542) | human gut metagenome | biome: ENVO:00009003; feature: ENVO:2100002; material: ENVO:00002003 | host: Homo sapiens | place: USA | collected 2014 ...
CGTGGGCTCGGAGATGTGTATAAGAGACAGACGACGGTCATTACGGCGAAGGATATTCAGGATAAAGGCTATGTCAGCGTTTTTGATGCACTTGAACATACCGTAGGGGTGGATAGTTATAACTATAGCGCTGGTGGCGGCGATGACCTCGGGGGTTCGCAGAGCCGATTCTATATCCGCGGGATGGATAAAGGGACATTGGTTCTTGTCAATGGTGCGCCGATCAATGTGATGAATTACAGCTCGACAGAGGGTGTACCTATCGATGCGGTAGAGAAGATCGAAGTGATCAAAGGCTCGAATTCTGTACTTTATGGTGCCGAAGCCATGGGCGGTGTTGTAAATATTATTACCAAACATGGTGGGAAACCCAGTGCATCGATTTCCGCAAAATATGGCAATTATAATTCTGGTTATCAAGTGGGAGTAACTGGCGAGAGGTATACGGCTTATTTCACTCGAGATTTTGAAAATGAATTTGAAGATGCAGCTAGAATTTTCCCTAATTCTAAATATAACTGGACAAATGGAAAGGGCCGAAAGAGCAGCCTTTATTTGTCGACGCAGCTAAATGATCGATTAACGCTGGACTGGTCTCATGTAGATAGAAATAAAAAGAGATCTGCTTTCAAAGTCGTTAATGGAAAGAAAACTGACACCTATTATAGCTATGGTATTTACGATTATGATTCGCAGCGGAATAACATCAATTTGATTTATAACGATAAAGACAGTGAGTTTAAATCGGTTCTGGCTTATAACAATAGAAGAATTGATACGAAGCAATATAAAAATGGGAAAGCACCTGCTGTACGTGGAACGAATTATAATGTGTACGGTATCACTTTTGATAACCAAAAGACGTGGCATTTTAATGATGGGAAGGACAGCCTGACTGGCGGGGCTACGTTTAAGAGAGAACACTACAAAGCACTGGCTACACCGTCTGATCGTATTCATCGAGATGCCTATAGTATTTATTCTTCCTATGATCATCAGTTTAGTGATAAACTCTCTACCATTATTGGCGTGCGTGGGGAGTTTGTCAAAGGAAATGGATGGGATAAAGAGCAGAATGTATTCCTTCCACAGTGGCAGATGCTTTATAAGTTGAATGATAGCTGGAGCTTGTATTCCAATATTGGGAAATCCTTCGATATGCCAGCGATCAATTCCAAATTCTATTCGAAGAAGACCAAAGCGATTGATTATCAACCGCAGGAAGGGTGGTCTTATGAAATCGGCTCAAAATACATTAAGGATAAGGATAGCGTAAAGATTGCCCTTTTTCATATGGACATTGATAATTACTTCAAGTGGGTCAAGGAAAGCCAAATCGTAGCTGGTGGTGCTAGCGATATGAATGTTCAGATTAATGGAGGCAAGTTCAAAAATACAGGTCTTGAGGCGGAATGGACGCATAAGATCAATGAGAACTGGCAGTATAATCTGGGGGTAAGCTGGTCGGATCCAAAGCTGAAGAGCAAATGGGTAGTGGGCCATGAAAATGAATGGATGCAGGAGGCGGCGAAGCTGCAGACCAATGCCGGCGTACAGTATTCCGATAAAAAATGGACGGCCAATCTGAACCTGTTCTTTACAGGAGAAAGAGAATACTCCTATTATACAAATAAAGGGGCTATTGCTAAGAATGACGGCAGCTATGACCACGCCATTCCGAACAGAGTCAATCTGACGTCCTCTATTTCATATGCTCCCAATGATAGTCATCGTATCACACTGAATATGTACAATTTGCTTGATCGGCACAACAACTGCATCAATGAAAATGAAAACTATGATCTTCCATTCAACTGGACACTGACCTATAAATATTCTTTCTGATAGCAGTGAACACAAAAGCGGCTGACAGCCAAAGGCTGCCGCCGCTTTTATTTGATGAGCCCAAAGGAAGCTATGTGGAAAAGATTTCTTTTTACGATACTTGCCGCGCTGGCATCGATCCTTCTTCCTGCCTGCTCGGTCACGCCCGCGCCGCAAAGCGAGACGCGAAGCATGACGGACGATGCCGGGCGCACTATATCCGCGCCCATCCATCCCACGTGCATTGTTTCGCTCACGTACGGGACGGATGAGATACTGACGTCGCTTCTTCCCTCCGCGCGCATACGCGCCTACTCGAAATATGCGGGAGATGCCGGGATCAGTTTCCTCACCAAGGACGAGGTCAGTCGGGTCGGGCGTACGGTCGATATGGAGCCGGAGCATATTTTGGCGCTTGCGCCGGATCTGGTGATCGCTTCGACGTCTACGCCCATGCAGACGGTCGAGGTACTTACGTACTCGGGGATCCCTGTCTATGTTTCCGCCATCCCGACGACGGTAGAGGAAATGAAGGAGAAGGTGCGCGGCGTCGCGAAAGCAGTCCACGAAGAGGAGAAGGGGGAGGCGATGGTTTCTGACATGGAGTCAAAGCTGGCCGCTCTTGCGTCCAAGCTCTCGGCGGTTTCACCGGATAAGGAGCGAGTGGCTCTCGGCATGTCATTTCGCGGGATCCTGGGCAAGAAGGGGACGCTGTTTTCGGATGTCCTGCGGCTCGCGCATGTGAAGGATGGTGCAGCGGTGTATGAGGTGCCGAAGGGGGCAGATGCGTATCTGTCACTGGAAATTCTTCCCCAAATCAATCCGGATGTAATTCTCCTTCCCACCTGGCGGGTGAAGGCGGGGGATGATACGAAGGCCTTCGAGGAAGGACTTCTGTCAAATCCTGCACTTCGCGAGGTGACGGCGGTCAAAGAGAGGCGTCTCGTGCCATTTTCGGAGAAGTACAAGTACGTCATGAGCCAGCATGTCGTGGACGCAGTGGAAGCGGCGGCGCGGGCGGTGTATCCGGAGATATTTGTAACAGGTGATCAGTGACTGGTGACCCGGGATCGGCAGCAAGTGATTCAGGCTGCGCCGTCAATGGTTAACTGCTGACAGTCAACTCACAGCAATCAACTCACAGTTTAAGTTTATCTATTTCACAAGGAGATCCATCTATGGCACCCAAAATCATTTATATGACGAATGTTGATCGTCGCTATTTCATGATGCGCCGTGCGCTTGACGAATTGATCGCGGATGGAGAGATGCCCGCATCCTCACAGGTCGTAAAGACGGAGGATGGCTCCGTGTGGAGCGTATCGTGGGAAGAAAAACTACGCGGGAGCGCACTGGTCATGATCCGTTTCATGGGAAATACGATCCGTACGAAGTTTTGGACGGCGTGTATGCATTTTCTCTCTCGGGAAGGGATCCCGTACTACATGGATGCGGCGGGATCGGCAGAGGAGGAGTGCATAGAGCGGGTCGCGGCAAAAGACATCGAGGCCATGAAGGCGTACTCGTTCTATGGGGGTCTGACGAATTACAAGAATCTCTGGCGCTATGTGCGTTCCCTTTTTGATAGGGGTATGCCTGATGCGGAGCCGCCGTCGCCGATCTGCTGGGCAGGGATCTATCATCCGGGGATGGCGAAGAAATTCATGACGGATCTTTCCCTGTATGAGAAGATGTTTCTGCAGGCGGGGCGGCCTACCGTGGGGCTTCTCTTTTATCGGGATGAGTGGATCTGGGATGACCTGCATTACCAGAAGGCATTCATAGAGGAGGCGGAGCGGCAGGGGCTGAATGTCATCGCAGTCTTCACGAACGGTCTGCCGGATCAGAAGCTGGGGATGCCGACGATCCATGAGGTGTTTGAGAAGTATTTCATGAAGGAGGGAAAGCCTCTCGTCGACGTCATCGTGAATGTGATGAAGTTCTCCTTTACGACGTCGGGGTCGATTTCCATCAAGGCGCTGGAAGAAATGGGCGTCCCTGTGCTGGAGGCCTACTCTCTGATCGCTCCAAAGGAGGAGTGGAAGGCATCGCCGGAGGGAATGAATGCGATGGAGATCTCCATCTCGGTCACGATGCCGGAATTTGATGGGATCATCCACGGGATGCCGATCGCTGCGAAGCATGTGAAGGAGGATGGGGAGGTGGAGTACCTGCCCATCCCCGAGCGTATGCGTGCGATGGTCTCGCGGGCGGGGGCATGGGCGAGACTGCACAGGAAACCGAATGCGGAGAAGAAGATCGCGATCATTTTTCACAATTACCCGCCGAAGAATTCGAACATCGGGAGTGCGTATGGTCTGGACAGCATCGAGAGCGTGCGCCGTCTGCTCGGCTTCATGAAGGAGGCCGGCTATCAGGTCGATTTCATCCCGGAGGACACGGAGACCTTCATGAAGCGGCTGACTGCGCAGGCGACGAATGACCGCTCGATGCTGACGGAGGAGCAGGAGGCGGCGTGTCAGAAGGTCCCGAAGAAGCTCTACTGTGATCTCTTTGCTACCTTCCCCGAAGAGACGCGGCGGCAGATGGAGAAGGACTGGGGAAAGGCGCCTGGCAGGGTCATGACGACGGAGTCGGGCGATATTCTGGTACCGGGGCTAATGGACGGGCATATTTTCCTCACGGTGCAGGCGCCGCGCGGGTATGGTTTTGATGCGGCGAAGATCTATCATGATCCTTTTATAGCACCAACGCATCAGTATCTGGCATACTATCAGTGGATCCGTGATGTATGGGGAGCTGATGCCGTGCTCCATGTGGGGACGCATGGAAATCTGGAATGGCTTCCGGGGAAAAGTGCGGGGATGGATAGAGGAAGCTATCCTGATCTGGCTCTGGGAAGCCTGCCGAATATCTATCCCTACCATATGACGATCACGGGAGAGGGGATCCAGGCGAAGCGGCGCGGCGGCGCCTGTCTTGTGGATCATTTGCCTGCACCGATGGAAGAGGCAGGGACGTATGAGGAGCTGGCTGAGCTGGAGCAGGCGATGGATGAGTACGCGCATTTTGAGAAATCGGAACTGGAAACGGCGAAGCGGCTGGTACCACGGATCCGTGAGCTTGCGGAGAAAGCAAGCCTGGACGGTGAGGTGCCGTATACGGAAGCGGATTTGGCAGGGTATCTTTCGCGCCTTCACTGCTATATCGAGGATCTTAAAAATAGCGAGTGCCATGTCGGACTGCACATTCTAGGAGAGATGCCGAAGGGGGAAACGCTCATCCATGAAATATTGGCTCTTCTTCGTCTGCCGAATGGTGACATCCCCTCGATCTGTGAGCTGCTGGCTGAGGAGGAGGGGACATCCGTGGATACGCTGCTCGGACAGGCACAGACACTTTATCCGAATGGTCTCACCGGGGGCGAGTGGATGGCGCGCCTTCAGAGGAAGGCAGAGGGATTGGTCCGCAAGCTGGCAGAAATGCATTTCGACAAAGAGAAGGCGAAGGTACTGGGGACAGAGAGGGAGCAGCCGCTGCTTCGTTTCATTTGTGAGGAGGTATATCCGCGTCTTGCAGAGACAAAGAAGGAAATGGAGCATACCCTTCGCGGGCTTTCTGCCCGTTACATTGTGCCGGGAATCTCCGGCTCTCCGCATGCGGGCGGTGTCTCTCTTCTGCCGGCAGGGGTGAATTTCTACGGCATCGATCCGAGACGTCTGCCGACAAGGACGGCATGGGAGGTGGGGAAAGAGCTTGGGGATCAGGTCATCTCGCAATATATCGAGAGCGAAGGCCGGTATCCGGAAAGCGTCGGCATGGTTTTCTGGTCGGGCGCGAATATGCGAAGTCACGGGCAGTGCATCGCAGAATTTCTCTATCTTATGGGCATTCGTCCTGTCTGGGAGCCGGGAAGCCTCTATGTGAAGCGTATGGAGCCCATCCCCCTATCGGAGCTGCAGCGTCCGCGCATCGATGTGACGGCGCGCATCAGTGGTCTTTTCCGTGATACCATGCCCTCTGTCGTCTCGCTCATGGACCGGGCGGTGCTGCTCGCTGCCTCTCTTATAGAAAATGACGAGGATAATTATGTTAGGAAACATATTTCTAAGGACAGCCGTATCATGGAAGAGAAAGGCTCGCCCAAGGAAGAGGCGTGGCGGGAGGCTGCGTATCGCATCTTCGGGGATGCCCCGGGGACGTATGGCGCAGGCGTTGCAGCACTTCTGGAGGGGAAAAATTGGGACAGCCTCGATGATCTTGCGAATGTTTTCATCCGGTGGGGCGGTCATGCCTATGGATCGAAGTCAAATGGCAACTATAAGCCGGAGCTCTTCCGTGAGCGTCTCGCGCATATGGAAGTCACCATCAAGAATGAGGATAACCATGAGACGAATATGATGTCATCGGATGACTACAATGCTTATCACGGCGGCTTGATCGCAGCGGTCAGAAGCTGTTCGGGAAAGAAACCGCATGCCTACGAAGGAGACAGCAGCGATCGGAGCCGCATCAAGGTACGCACTGTCGAAGAGGCAGCGAAGCGCATTTTCCGCACGGAGACTGTGAATCCGAAATTCATCGAAGGTCTTATGCAGCATGGCTACAAAGGCGCGGCAGATCTTTCAAATCGCGTTGCCGTCAATTTCCAGTGGGATGCGACGAGCGATGTCATGGAGGACTGGATGTATGAGAAGCTCTCCGCTACCTATGCCCTGGATCCCAAGGTGCAGGACTGGATGAAGCGTGTGAATCCCTGGGCGCTTAGCCGCATCACCGAGACGCTCCTTGAGGCAGAGCGGCGAGGTCTGTGGCAGGCCAAAGAGGAGACGGTGGATGCTCTCGAGAAGCTGTATCTTGAGGTCGAAGGAGAGATCGAGGAGGAATAAGAAAACGCTGATGCGATCGAAAAACGATCGGATCAGCGTTTTTTACGGAATGGCATTGCCTGTTCCATTGTCACAAAATATCCAGATCCTCATAGGCGGGGCGCATCACATATGTTCCCGTCTTATCTATGAGCCCCCATTTGCCTTTGACCTTGACGCCGGCGAGACCGGAGGAGAAGGGGGTGACGTCGGAAAAGGTGTCGTCATGAGGGAAGGCTTCATGACCTGCAGGAGTGATGAAAGTCCAGCCGTTCTTTGTCTTGACGGGAAGTAGGCCTTCTCCTGCTTTCGATACAGCGAGGTAGAGGGGGGCGGTGAGGCGTACCCCGTCATTGCCCGCGATGCCCCATTTGTCCTCTTCCTTATAACCGAAAAGACCACTGCCCAAGGATCGGATCTCCTTATAGGAGAATGGCAGAAGCTCGTGACCGTCTTCCATGGAGAGGAGGCCCCATTTCTTGTTTTCGTCTTTGGCGAGAAGTACGCCGTCTTCCTCATCGGGGAGGAGACCGGTATAGATGGTATGAGCGATGTAGGTACCTTTGCGGTCGACCCAGCCATAGCGGCCGTCTTTCGAAAGGAGGATGCCTTTTCTTCCGGCGGAGAAGACGCGGTCATTGGCGGGGCTGGCGATGACTTTTCCGTTCTTGTCGATATAGCCGCGCTTGACCGTGACGGATGGGACAGGCTCATAGTCGTACCAGCCAGGATACCAGATGGGCATGCCGATGCCCCATCCCCATGGGCGATGGTGGTGATGGCGGAAGGCAAGCCAGTCGCCCCATCCCCAGCCGATGCCGATGGAGATAGGAGGACGGCTGCGGACGGCGCGCGTCTCCACCTCGCCTTCTCTGACTTCGGCAAGGCCGTCCTTGAAGGGGAAAAGCTGGTCGTAGTCTGCCATGAAGGCGATGGTGCCGTCAGGTCTGGCATAGCCGTTGCCGTCGATGGTCTTGACACCGGAGAGACCCTCGGAGAAAGGGGTCAGCACAGCTTTGAACTGCGGCTTTGCTGTGACGTGTCCTTCGGTATCAATGAATCCCCAGCGCTTGCTGTCGTCCTGGATAGCCGCGTAGCCTTCGCTGAAGGTCTGTGAGACGGCTTTGTAAGCGGGAGGGATGATTTCCTTACCCTCTCTATCTATGTAGCCCCAGAGATTCTTTTGGTTTTTGACGGCGAGTCGTCCCTCTTGGAAGGCAGCACCGGTATCCTTGTAGATCGGGGAGACGACATAGCGACCCGTCATGTCGATGACGCCCCAGCGTCCTTTTTCTTTGACGGCGGCGAGACCGTCTTCGAAGAAGCGCACTTCCTGATAGACGGGCTTCACTTCTTTTCCATCGAGCGCCAGATAACCATAGGTCGCGCCCTGCTTTACGATCGCCATGCCGTTCTCGAAGTCGGAGACTTGATCGTAGGCGGCACCAGAGATCAACGATCCATCCTTTTTATAGAAGGAGATCTTCTTGTCCTTCCCACGGACGGCGAGAGCGCCTTCTTTCCAGCTGGAGCGGCTTTCGTAGGAGATCGGCACGACTTCTTTTCCTGTGCGGGTGAAAAATCCGCAAAGCCCGCCTTTTTCTGCTTCGATGAGATCATCGCGGCCTTTATCCGAGGTGAGGTCTTCCGCCTGCTCGTCTGCGTCTCTGAGCGAGAGGCCGAGGCGGTCATAGGAAATCGGAATCACGACCTTGCCCGCAGCATTCACCACGCCCCACACGCCGTTCTCTTTGACTGCGGCCGTGAAGGGGAGAGAGTCATTGGCAGAAATCGTAGTCGCTGCCAGAAGGGCAGCAAGCGTCAGGAGCAGTGTACGTTTTTTCATAGAGAGCACCTCCAGAAAGATGATATTCTATCCTCATTATAGTCAAAGAAACAGGGACTGTAAATCGAAAGCAAAAAAGCATTTTCCGTGGGGAAAATGCTTTTTGATGCTATGGGTCGGCACGACCGGGGGGATAAGCTTGAAAGCAGGGAAGAGTAGCTAGTGGCTAGGGATTAGGAGTGACTGGTGACTAGTCACTGGGATTCTCCGGCATCGTCATCCCGAACGTAGCCGAGGGATCTTTACTGCACCGCAGGAAATCAGCGTGCATGCGCCGAGGGGAAACGATGTCTTGGTGCTGTCTCACAGCAGGCAATGAGCGTTCTGCCATAGAGATTTCTCGCTTGCGCTCGAAATGACGACGTCGCGAAACGCCATCAAAACTCCGCGGCGCTTCATTATTTTTTGCGCCGCACCTTCCCCGCCCTACCCGTAGAACCTACAGAACCCGCTCCCCTCTTTCGCAAACAATCGAAGGGCAGCATGCCCCAAGGGCTAACCCTGAACCCTGCTCTTTTTTATCTCCCTCTTTACATTTTTTATTTTCTTCTAATATAAGACGTATCACATGTTGGAAGTGATGATTCTTATATCAGGAGGTTTTTTATGGCACGGACTAAGAGAGAACTGGTACAGGCGGCTTTTTGACCCGCCCGGAAAATCACTGTATGCCAAAGGAGCTGTGAAGAAATAAATCCTTATTTCTTCACAGCTCCTTTTTACTTTGCTTTCATTTGGTTCAGGGTTCAGGGCTCTCGTGGCGGCTTCGCCGCCTTTTTTTTAGAAGATGGTATTCTCGTATCGCAGCCTTCCCCTCTAGGGGAAGGTGC
>ERZ1694700.290-NODE-290-length-9092-cov-7.669249_pt1 | contig 9092 bp, 8 predicted proteins | sample MGYA00581722_ERZ1694700 | MGnify/ENA primary metagenome ERZ1694700 (study PRJEB42213, sample SAMN07424542) | human gut metagenome | biome: ENVO:00009003; feature: ENVO:2100002; material: ENVO:00002003 | host: Homo sapiens | place: USA | collected 2014 ...
CCTCAGAGCGGTCAAAGCCGCCCCGCCGCCGTATGTTCCACTCGTTTTCCGTTCCTCATAATACCATAAAAAAACAAGATTTGCAAGCGAAAGCGTTTTTTGCTATACTATTTATATCTGTTTTTCGTGCAAAGGAGGGGTGCGCGTGCGTCTGTATTTCACGGTGCCGGACACCCTGCAGACCCAAAATGGAACGCTTGTGCGGAACTTTCTGCGCCAGTGTGCCGTTTCTACGGAGCTTGCCCGGGCAGTCAAATTTCAGGGCGGCGGCTTTTTTGCCGACGGTGCGTCCGTGCTGGCCAACCGCCGGGTGTACCCGGGGCAGGTGCTGAGCTTCGACCTCCCGCCGGAAGCGGGCGGCGTGGCCCCGCAGCCGGACATTGCCGTGCAGGTGGTCTACGAGGATGCCTTTGCCGTGGTGCTGGAAAAGCCGCCCCATCTGGCGGTGCACCCCACTCTGAACTACCCCGGCGGCACGCTGGCCAACGGCTATGCAGCCTGGGCGCTGCAGCAGGGCCGCAGCCCGGTGTTCCGCCCGGTGAACCGCATCGACAAAGACACCAGCGGCCTTGTGCTGGCGGCCCGCAACACCTATGCTGCGCCGCTCCTGGCAGAAAACGTGCAGAAGCTCTATTACGCCATCGTGGAGGGCGAGCTGCCCTTGGGGCCGGGCGTGATCGACGCGCCCATCGGCCGCCGGGGCGACAGCATCATCGGGCGGTGTGTGACCCCGGAGGGCAAGCCCAGCCGCACCGAGTACACCATATTAAAGGTACAGAACGGCCTGAGCCTGGCCGCCTGCGTGCCGGTGACCGGCCGCACCCACCAGATCCGGGTGCACTTTGCGTCCATCGGCCATCCGCTGGCCGGGGATGACCTCTACGGCGGCCGCCGGGACCGCATCGGGCGGCAGGCACTGCACTGCGCAAAGCAGACCTTCCGGGTGCCGGAGTACACCGAGGTGCCGGACGGCATCTGCATCCGCACCCCGGTGAGCGCCGGAACAGGCCGCACGGTGACCGTGGAAAGCCCGCTGCCGCAGGATATGGCCGACCTGCTTTCGTGAAAAGTGCGTGAAAGAACTGCCCAAATTTTGTTCAGGTGCTTGTTTCATTCCGTGCAGGGTGTATAATAAAATGAGCATAGATCGTCTGTGCGCTGACATTCAGCCGCACAGGATGTGGAAACCACCGCCGCGCCGGATGCAGAGCAGCTTTGCCGCGCGGCAAGGAAGGAGAAACCCGTTTGATCGAAGATAAGACAAAGGAACCGCAGACCGCAGAGCCTGCGCAGCAGCCGCCGAAAAAACGCGGCCAGAAGCTGCGCTCCCTGTGGGCACAGTTCCAATGCATGCAGCTCCTGCGTCGGCACCGCTTCCGCCGCAGGACCCAGCATCACGTCAATCATTTTTCTCAGAAGCTGCTGCAGAACCGCCTCGTTCTCATCGTAGGTGAGGCCCTGTACGCTCTGGGATTTTCGGCCGAATATGCATTTGTCCGTGTCGGACGCACGGTGTGCCGGGGCGTGTCCGGTGCACTGCTCTGGGAGCGCAGCCTGCTGCACACCATCGTGTCCATGGCGTTCCCCGGTGCAGCCCAGATGGTGCGCGACCTGTTCGGGCCCATCGTGCTGTTCTTCCGGGGCATGGGCTCGCTGCTGGTACATGCGCACCGCGTCCGGAAGGAAAAGGGCTTTGGCGCAGCCGTAAAGGACAGCGTGCATTATCTGGTCGGCGGCGTGCGGCGCAATGTGCGCACCCTGCCGCGCATGGCCATGTATATCCTGCCGGTGCTGGCACTGGCCGGGATGGTCACGGTGGTGCAGAACACCATCCGTCAGCCCTATGCGCTGGAAGTGCAGGTGAACGGCCAGACCGTGGGCTATGTGGCCAACGAGGATGTGTTCAACTCTGCCAAGGAAGCCGTGCAGGAGCGTATCAACTATGCAGGCACGGACGAGAACACCAAGTGGACGGTGGAGCCCACCTACACCATTTCGGTGGTACACAGCGTGCTGGACGAAAACGAGATGGCCAACGCCATCCTGAAGTCCTCCAGCGACCAGATCAGTGAGGGCACCGCCCTGTATCTGGATGGAGAACTGACGGCCGTGTGCTCGGACGGCACTGCCCTGCAGAGCTACCTGAGCAGCCTGCTGGAACCCTACGAGGACCCGGAAGATCCCAATGTGACCGTGGGCTTCAACAAAGAGGTCACCCTGGAGAATGGCATCTACTTTAATGAAAGCTTCCAGCAGGAAAACGATGTGGAGTCGATGCTTTCCGGCGTGCAGCAGCAGGAAAAGATCTATACCGTGCAGACCGGCGACACCCTGTGGAGCATTGCCCAGAAGAACGACCTGACCTTCCGGGAACTGTGCGAGCTGAATACGAACTTCAAGGGCGCGGCCCTGACCGAGACCTCCAACATCCAGGCCGGTGATGAGCTGATCGTGACCAAACAGGAAGCCACGCTGGAAGTGCGCATCACCAAGATCGAGACCTGGCAGGAGGAGATCCCCTATGCCAGCGAGACGACCAAATCCAACGAGTACAACGTGGGCACCAAAAAGACCACGCAGGCCGGTGAAAACGGCATCCGCAGTGTGACGGCCCAGCGTGTGTACGACACCAACGGCACCCAGCTCAGCCAGCAGATCCTCAGCACCGAAGTGATCAAGGAGCCTGTGACCGAAAAGATCGTGGTGGGCACCAAAAAACAGGCAAAGACCAGCTACATCACCGGCAGCGGACAGTTTATCTGGCCGGTGCCCGGCTATCGGAATTGCTCCCGTTGGTACGGCGGCAGCCACAAGGGCGTGGATATCTGCGCCGCCGCCGGTACGCCCATTTACGCTTCGGCAGGCGGCACCGTCACCAAGGCCGGCTACAACAAGGCTGGTGCAGGTACGGGCTATGGCTACTCCATCATCATCAACCATGGCAACGGCTACACCACCGTGTATGCACACTGCCTGTCGCTGGTGGTCCATGCAGGCCAGACCGTCAAGCAGGGCCAGCTGATCGGCCATGTGGGCAGCACCGGACGTTCCAGCGGCAACCACTGCCACTTCGAGATCCGCCGCAACGGCTCTTACATTGCCCCGCAGAACGTGTTCAACCGCAGCAAATACAGGTAACTTGGCAGAAAGGGCTTTTCCAAAAGGGAAAAGGCCCATCTGCTGTAAATAGGAAAAAAGGAGAGATGATCTTATGTCTACCCCTCACATCAGCGCCGAAAAGGGCGATTTCGCCAAGACCGTCCTCATGCCCGGTGACCCTCTGCGCGCCAAGTTCATTGCCGACACCTTCCTGCAGGATGTGCGTCAGGTGACCGGTGTGCGCGGCATGCTGGGCTTTACCGGCACCTATCAGGGCCGCCCCATCAGCGTAATGGGCAGCGGCATGGGCATGCCGTCCATCGGCATCTATTCCTATGAGCTGTTCAAGTTCTACGATGTGGACAACATCATCCGCATCGGCTCCGCCGGCAGCTACACCGAAAAGGCCAAGCTGTTCGACGTGGTGCTGTCCACCGGTGCGGTGAGCGAGTCCAACTACGCCCGGGTACAAAGCGGCTTCGAGGGGGACATCACCCTGCCCAGCCAGAGCCTGAACGACAAGCTGCGCGCTTCTGCCGCCAAGCAGGGCATTCCCCTCATTGAGGGCAACATCCACTCTTCGGATGTGTTCTACCGCCAGCCCTCCGACGAAAAGCCTACCTACTGGGAAAAGCTGCGGGATGAGCGCGGCTGCCTGTGCGTGGAGATGGAGAGCTTTGCCCTGTTTGCCAACGCACAGGTGCTGGGCAAGCATGCGGCCTGCCTGCTGACCATTTCCGACAGCTTTGTGGCACCGGAGATCACCACGGCCGAGCAGCGCCAGACGAGCTTTACCAACATGATGAAGGTGGCTCTGGGCGCAGAGTACTGAGAAACCCAACCGAAGATCCAGCGCGGTCTGCCTGCAAAAAGGCCGGCCGCGCTGTTTTCGCCCCCAAAAGGAGGAACACTTTATGACGAACCTGACCCTGGAAGAAAAGCAGGAACTGATCCGCATGGCACTGGCTGCCCGCGAAAAGGCTTATGCACCGTATTCCAATTTTATGGTGGGTGCTGCCCTGCGCGCAAAGGACGGACGCATCTACACCGGCTGCAACGTGGAAAATGCGTCCTTTACCCCCACCAGCTGCGCAGAGCGCACGGCCCTGTTCAAGGCCGTGGCCGACGGCGTGACCGAGTTCACGGATATTGCAGTGGTGGGCAGCCGCCGCGGCGAGGTGAACGAACAGATCACCTCGCCCTGCGGTGTGTGCCGTCAGGCACTGTTCGAGTTCGGCGGGCCGGAGCTGAACGTGATCATGGCCAAAACGCCGGAGGATTTCATCGAGCGCAGCATGGACGAACTGCTGCCCTTTGGGTTCGGGCCTTCCAATGTGGCCGGAAATGCCGCTGTGGAAAAATAAATCGCTTCCCGGCACAAAACCGGAACGGCAGGGAGTTGTGCAAAAGTAATATTTTTTGGATATATTTACAAAGATTTTGTAAATATTTTGTAATCGAAAAGTGCTTGCATCTCACACATCTTCCCGCTATACTTGAACCAGTAAATGTGCAAGTGCCTGCATTTGCAGGCCGGCACGCGATGGATTGAAAATAAAGGAGACTTTCTTATGAAGATTTCTCGTCGTAACTTCCTGGCTGTGGCTGGTGCTGCTGCCGCCGCCGCTGCTCTGACCGCTTGTGGCGGTTCTTCCGCTTCTTCCACCAGCACCGCTTCTTCCGCTGCTGCTTCCACCGCTTCCTCCGCTGCTGAGGGCGGCGAGAAGATCGTCAAGGTCGCTCTGACCTGCGACACCGGCACGATCGACGATGAGAGCTTCAACCAGGCATGCTGGACGGCTGTTTCTGGCTACATGGGCGATGACTGCCAGTACTACATCCCCGAGGCTGACGCTTCTGATGAGGATCGTGAGACCATGATCCGTCAGGCTGTCAACGACGGTGCAGACGTGATCGTCTGCGTCGGCTACCTGTACGGTGCTTCTCTGGCTTGGGCTGCTGATCAGTACCCGGATGTCAAGTTCATCGCTGTTGACGTGACCCAGGGCGATATCGGCACGGATACCATCCCCGCAAACTGCTACTGCATCACCTTCAAGGAAGAGCAGGCAGGTTACCTGGCCGGTTACGCGATCGCCAAGGACGGCAAGACCAAGTTGGGCTTCCTGGGCGGCATGGCTGTGCCCGCTGTCATCCGTTACGGCTACGGCTTCGTGCAGGGCGCTGATGCTGCCGCACAGGAGCTGGGCCAGAACATCGAGATCAACTACTTCTACGGCGGCCAGTTCTACGGCGATGCCAACATCACCTCCCGTATGGAGGGCTGGTACTCCAACGGCACTCAGGTCGTGTTTGCCTGCGGCGGCGGCATCTACACCTCCGCTGTGGAGGCTGCTCTGAAGAACAACGGCTACGTCATCGGCGTGGACGTTGACCAGAACTACATCGGCGCAAACGGCGTGGCTGACGGCACCTATGCCTACAACCCGTTCATCACCTCTGCCATGAAGGGTCTGTCTGAGGCTGTCAACACCGCTCTGTCCGACATCGAGGCCGGTGACTGGAGCGAGATCGCTGCTTCCAACGGCAACTTCGGTCTGGAGGATGGCGATTACATCGGCCTGCCCACCGCAGATGACAGCTGGAACTTCGAGACCTTCACCAAGGACGAGTACGAGACCGTCAAGGACAAGATCAAGAGCGGCGAGATCACTGTGGACAACAACTCCGACGATGCTACCAAGCCCACCGTCAGCGAGTTCACTACCGTCAACTACATCCAGTAAAGAGCTTCCCCAGGCGGGATGTTCCGAAAGGGACACCCCGTCTTTTGCTGTATCAAAAACCGGAAGTCATACTATTTCGAGGAGAACCCAGGATAAAAATTTCCCGTCGCAAATTCCTGACCGTGACCGCTTCCGGCGAGATCACCGTGGACAACAGCTCGGATGATGGGGTCAAGCCCACCGTCAGCGAGTTCACCACCGTCAACTATATCCAGTAACCCGGCGTTTCCCGCAGCCTGCGGGCCGCAAACCGGCAGGCCGCTTTTATGAATTACTCAATGCAAAAACAGGGTGCCCATTGCAGGCGGGCACCCTGTTTTTGTGTGTCCGGGCAGGGCAGACCCGGCGGAAACTGTGCAGGATGCTTCAAAAGTAATACTTTTATCTGTGCTTTCTGCCAAAAACGAAAAAAACCGTGTGCAAATTGTCGGAAATCAGGTATAATGAAAGATAGAATAGTATAGGTGTCGATACGGCACGAAAGGAGAGTGAGCAGATTGGCAGAGGATTTTGTGATCGAGATGCTCCACATCACCAAGGAATTCCCTGGGATCAAGGCAAACGACGATATCACCCTGCAGCTGCGCAAAGGCGAGGTACACGCCCTGCTGGGCGAAAATGGCGCCGGCAAAAGTACGCTGATGAGCGTGCTGTTCGGCCTGTACCAGCCGGAGGCTGGTCAGATCCGCAAGAACGGCAAGGAGGTCGCCATCCGCAACCCCAACGATGCAAATGCACTGGGCATCGGCATGGTGCACCAGCACTTCAAGCTGGTGGAATGCTTCAGCGTTCTGGACAACATCATTCTGGGCGTGGAGCCCAATAAAATGGGCTTTTTGCAGAAAGCCGAGGCCCGCAAGAAGGTCATGGCCCTGAGCGAAAAGTACGGCCTGCGCGTGGACCCGGATGCCCTTGTCAGCGATATCTCGGTGGGCATGCAGCAGCGCGTGGAGATCCTGAAGATGCTGTACCGCGACAACGAAATCCTGATCTTCGATGAGCCCACCGCTGTGCTGACCCCGCAGGAGATCGACGAGCTGATGGAGATCATGCGCGGGTTCAAGAAGGAAGGCAAGTCCATCCTGTTCATTACCCACAAGCTGAACGAGATCATGGCCGTGGCCGACCGCTGCACCGTGCTGCGCAAGGGCAAGTACATGGGCACCGTAGACATCAAGGACACCACCAAGGAAGAACTTTCCCGCATGATGGTGGGCCGTGATGTGCAGCTGCAGGTGGAAAAGCAGCCTGCAAAGCCCGGTGCCGTGGTGCTGGACGTGCAGAACGTGACCATGCACAACGACCAGCGCAAGAAAGACTCGGTGAAGGATGTCACCTTCCAGGTGCACGCCGGTGAGATCGTCTGCCTGGCGGGCATTGAGGGCAACGGCCAGACCGAGTTTGTCTACGGCCTGACCGGTCTGGAAAAGCTGACCAACGGCAAGATCACGCTGGATGGCAAGGACATCACCCATGCCACCATCCGCCAGCGCTCCAAGGACGGCATGAGCCATATCCCGGAGGACCGCCACAAGCACGGTCTGGTGCTGGATTACAGCCTGGAAAACAACATGGTGCTGCAGCGCTACTGGCAGCCGGAGTTCCAGAAGGGCGGCTTCATCCGTTCGGATAAAGTGCGTGAGTACTCCGACCGGCTGATCGCACAGTACGACGTGCGCAGCGGCCAGGGCAGCTCCACCATCGTGCGCAGCATGTCCGGTGGCAACCAGCAGAAGGCGATCATTGCCCGTGAGATCGACAGGGATCCCAAGCTGCTCATTGCCGTGCAGCCCACCCGCGGCCTGGACGTGGGTGCCATTGAGTATATCCACAAGCAGATCGTGGCAGAGCGTGACAAGGGCACTGCCGTGCTGCTGGTGAGCCTGGAGCTGGACGAGGTCATGAACCTGTCCGACCGCATCCTGGTCATGTACGAGGGCGAGATCGTGGGCGAGTTTGACCCCAAGACCACCACCGTGCAGGAACTGGGCCTGTATATGGCCGGTGCACGCAAGCAGGGAAAGGAGACTAAGTAACAAATGGACAAGAAAAAACTTTCCCACAGCAGTCTGCAAAGCTCGGTCACCAGTGTGCTGGCGGCTCTGCTGTGCATCCTCATCGGTCTGATCGTGGGCTTTCTGGTGCTGCTGGCCATCAACCCGGCACACGCCTGGGGCGACGGCTTTGTGCGCATCCTGAAAGGCGGCTTCCACGACGCTCCCTACGGCGTCGGCAAGGAGCTGGCCAACGCAGCACCTCTGGTCATGACCGGTCTGTCGGTGGCATTTGCCTTCAAGACCGGCCTGTTCAACATCGGTGCCGCCGGTCAGTACACGCTGGGTGCCTACGGTGCCCTGTACTGCGCCATTATGCTCAAGCTGCCCTGGTTCGTCTGCCTGCTGGCAGCCACCCTGCTGGGCGGCATCTGGGGCGCGATCCCCGGCTTCTTCAAGGCCTACTTCAACATCAACGAGGTCATCACCTCCATTATGTTCAACTGGATCGGCCTGTATCTGGTAAACGAACTGGTCTACCAGAACGGCACCGGCCCCATGTACGACGTGCGGAACACCCGTACCCTGAACCTGAGCAAGAACCCGGCCTTTGCCCAGTCCATCATCCCGGATTTCGGCCTGAACAAGATGTTCCAGACCAACAGCACCACCATTGCCATCTTCCTGGCAGCGGCGGTGGCCATCCTGATCTGGGTGGTGCTGAACAAGACCACCTTCGGCTATGAGCTCAAGGCCGTCGGCCTGAACAAGAGCGCTGCCCGCTATGCCGGCATCAACGAGAAGAAGAACATCATCCTCTCCATGGCCATTGCCGGTGCGCTGGCAGGCTTTGGTGCCGGCCTGTACTTCCTGTCCAACGTGTCCCAGTGGAACCCGCTGAACTCCACCAGCCTGCCGGCCATGGGCTTCAACGGCATTTCCGTTGCTCTGCTGGCAAGCTCCAACCCCATCGGCACCATCTTCTCGGCACTGTTCATCTCGCACATCTCGGTGGGCGGCTCGTTCCTGTCCACCAAGTATTACCCCACGGAGATCTCGGACCTGATCAGCGGCATCATCATCTATCTGTGCGCATTCTCCATGCTGTTCCGCGGCAAGATCCACGGCCTGCTGTTCAAGAATGCCGACAAGACCAATGTGAACGCAGAGCCTGCTCCGGCCAAGACCGAAACCAAGAAGGAGGGCAAGTGATATGCTGCTTCTGATCAAATATACGCTGCTGTATGGCATC
>ERZ1694700.308-NODE-308-length-8775-cov-7.449312_pt1 | contig 8775 bp, 9 predicted proteins | sample MGYA00581722_ERZ1694700 | MGnify/ENA primary metagenome ERZ1694700 (study PRJEB42213, sample SAMN07424542) | human gut metagenome | biome: ENVO:00009003; feature: ENVO:2100002; material: ENVO:00002003 | host: Homo sapiens | place: USA | collected 2014 ...
AGTTGTCGGCCTTCTGGCCTGCCAGACGGGTGCAGTGGATGCGGCTCTGCTGGCCGGCACCCACGCCGATGGTCTGACCGCCTGCGGTGTAGCACACGCTGTTGGACTGGGTGTACTTGAGGGTGATGAGGGCAATGACCAGATCGCGTTTCTGCTCCTCGGTCACGTCCTTGTTCTCGGTGACCCAGTTGTTCAGCATGGTGTCGGCGTTGATCTCCAGCTCGTTGCGGCCCTGCTCAAAGGTGATGCCGTACACCTGCTTGTGCTCGATGGGTGCGGGCTTGTAGGCGGGGTCGATGACCACCACGTTGTAGTTGCCCTTCTTCTTGCCGGACAGGATGGCCAGTGCTTCCGGCTCGTAGCCCGGTGCGATGATGCCATCGGACACCTCGTGCTGGATCAGCTTTGCGGTGGGCACGTCGCACACATCCGACAGGGCGATCCAGTCGCCGAAGGAGGACATGCGGTCGGCACCGCGGGCGCGGGCGTAGGCGCAGGCCAGCGGGGACAGCTCTGCATCCGGGGCGATGTGGTACATCTTGCGCTCCACCTCGGTGAGGGGCAGGCCCAGGGCAGCACCCGCCGGGGACACATGCTTGAAGGAAGCCGCTGCGGGCAGGCCGCAGGCCGCCTTCAGCTCCTTGACCAGCTGGATGGAGTTGAGGGCATCCAGAAAATTGATGTAGCCAGGCTTGCCGTTCAGAACAGTAACGGGCAGGTCAGAGCCATCTTCCATATAAATGCGGCTGGGCTTCTGGTTGGGGTTGCAGCCGTACTTCAGTGCGAGTTCATTCATTGGTGCATCCTCCTTGGTTCCTCTATGGTGTACTCTTATTCTTCTTCCGCGTCAAGCTTTTTGAGCAGTTCCAGCTCTTCGGGCAACAGCTCCGGCTCTTCGGGGTCGTCCAGATCGCTGCACACGGCGTCGTATTTGTTGAAGATCATGTCGCCGCTCTCGCCGCTCTCCAGGTCGATGACCCGGGCGAACAGGCTCACCTTGTTGTCGGCGTTCAGGCTGCTCCACAGGCCGTGGGCAAAGTCGCCGAGGGTGCGGGGGCAGGCAAAGCGCAGCGGCTCGCCCTCAAAGCTGGGGATGGGGCTGCCGTTGTGCTTGTAGGTGCTGATGAAGTGGCCCTCTCCGGCCACGGGCTGGGGGTAATCAAAGAAATAGCGCTGCACGCTGTCGCCGTTGCCGTCGGCAGACTTGAGGATGCTCATCTGGTAGCTGCCGTCCGCATACACCACCGCAGAGATGCGGGGGGTGTAGTTGGGGCCGTCCGGCTCAAAGGTGCGGGTGCGCAGTGCATCCGCAAAGCTCTTGCCCTGGCTCATCAGGTCATAGATGGTATCGGTCTGGTCGCCGTTGGTCACGATGTGGGTACGGCCCAGCGTCAGCACCGGGTTGTAGATGATCAGGCTGGGGTCCTCCAGCTTGGCGGGGTCGGCTGCCATGGTGCAGATGCCGCCGCGCTCCGGCACAGGGTCGAACACACGGTTGCGGCTGTTCTCGCTGCGGCCCATGATGAAGTAGCCGATGAACATCTGTCGTCCGTCCGGGGCCTTTGCCACCGCAATGCCGCGGCCGGGGTATTCGTTGGAGGCCAGATATTCGTTCAGGTCGATCTTTTCCATTGTTGTTCTCCTTTACGGATAACGACCTCGCCCTCTCCGTCAGCGCTGACGCGCTGCCACCTCCCCCAAAGTGGGAGGCTTTGGCAATCCACACAAAGTTCATGGTTTTGCCAAGGGCTCTCCCTTTGGGAGAGCTGGACGCGAAGCGGCCTGAGAGGGCGAGCCAGTTTATTTTTTCACTCGATCTCTCCGCTGCACACCATGGCGACCGCCTTGGGCAGCAGTTTCCACTCGGCCTGCTCCATGACCCGTTTCTGCAGCACCTCCGGGGTGTCGCCGGGCAGGATGTCCACGGCCTTCTGCAGCAGGATGGGCCCGCCGTCGCATTCTTCGTTCACAAAGTGGACGGTGGCACCGGTCACCTTGCAGCCACGGGCAAGGGCGGCCTCATGGGGGCGCAGGCCGTACATGCCCGGCCCGCAGAAGGACGGGATGAGCGCCGGGTGCACGTTGAGGATGCGGCGCGGATAGGCCGCGATGACGCTGGGCCCCAGCACCGACAGAAAGCCTGCCAGCACCACCAGGTCGATGTGGTGCTGCTGCAAAGTCTGCAGCAGGGCAGCATCAAAATCCTGGCTGTTGGCGTAGTCCTTCCGGCGCACCACGCAGCCCTCCACCCCAGCCTTGGCGGCCCGCTCCAGCGCATAGACGCCGGGCTTGGAGGCCACCACCAGCGTAATTTTACCATTGGGGTTCTCGCCGCGGGCCTCACTGTCCAGCAGGGCCTGCAGGTTGGTGCCGCCGCCGGAAACTAACACTGCAATGTTCAGCACAGCTCCACACCCTCGCCTTCTGCGATGACGCCCAGACGGTAAGCCTCCGGCTCACCGTTGGCATGCAGGATCTCCAGCGCCTTGTCGGCCTGCTCGGCGGGCACGGTGAGCACCATGCCCACGCCCATGTTGAAGGTGTTGAACATATCGTGCTCGGAGATGCCGCCCTCCTTCTGCATCAGGTGGAACAGTGCCGGGGTGCGGACGTCCGCCTTGTGGATGCGGGCGCAGCAGCCCTTCTTCAGGCTGCGGGGAATGTTCTCGTAGAAGCCGCCGCCGGTGATGTGGGAAATGCCCTTGACATCCACTTCCTCCAGCACCTTGAGCACCGGCTTGACGTAAATTTTAGTGGGGGCCAGCAGGGCCTCGCCCAGGCTCTTGCCGCCCAGCTCGGCGGGCGTGGTGTGCAGCACGTCGGGGTTGCCGTCGATGTCAAAGATCTTGCGCACCAGCGAGAAGCCGTTGGAGTGCACACCGGTGGAAGGCAGAGCGATGATCACATCGCCGGGCTTCATGGTGTCATTGCTCAGGATCTTTTCCTTGTCCACGACGCCCACGGTAAAACCGGCCAGATCGTACTCGTCCTCCGGCATCATGCCCGGGTGCTCGGCCGTCTCGCCGCCCACCAGAGAGCAGTCGGCCTGCACGCAGCCCTCGGCCACGCCCTTGACGATCTCGGCGATCTTTTCCGGGATGTTGCGGCCGCAGGCGATGTAGTCCAGGAACACCAGCGGCTTTGCACCGGCGCAGATGACGTCGTTCACGCACATGGCCACGCAGTCGATGCCGATGGTGTCGTGCTTGTCCATGATCATGGCGATCTTCAGCTTGGTGCCCACACCGTCGGTGCCGGAGATCAGCACCGGGTGCTTGTAGCCGGTGCAGTCCAGTTCAAACAGGCCGCCAAAGCCGCCCAGCCCGCCGATGCAGTGCTCGTTCATGGTGCGGGCCACATACTGCTTCATCAGTTCGACCGAACGGTAACCGGCGGTGATGTCCACGCCTGCTGCGGCGTAGCTTTCCGAATAGCTCTTTTCCATGGTGTTACTCTCCTAACTTTTTCTCGTCCTTGGGGCGGTCGTTCAGGTGGCGTTCGTGGATATCGGTGGAAAGCACCTCGTCCGGCTTCACGGCATATTCGCCGGTGAAGCAGGCGGTGCAGAACCCACAGTTTGCGTTTTTGGCCAGCTGCACCACATGTTCGGTGGACAGGTAGCCCAGGGTGTCGGCCCCGATGATCTCATTGATCTGGTCCACCGTGCGTCCGGTGGCCACCAGCAGTTTCTGGTCGGGGATGTCGGTGCCGAAGTAGCAGGGATATTTGAACGGCGGTGCCGACACCATGAAGTGTACCTCGGTGGCACCGGCGTCCCGCAGCAGCTTGATGATGCGGGCAGAGGTGGTACCGCGCACGATGGAGTCATCCACCAGCACCACGCGCTTGCCCTTGACCGTGCTGGAGATCACGTTCAGCTTGATGCGCACGCTGTTCTCACGCTGCTTCTGGCTGCCCTGAATGAAGGTGCGGCCGATGTACTTATTCTTAATGAAGCCGATGCCGTAGGGGATGCCGCTCTCCTGGGAGTAGCCCAGGGCGGCGTCCAGGCCGGAGTCTGGCACGCCGATGACCACATCGGCATCCACCGGGTGTTCCTGTGCCAGGAACCGGCCGGCCTGCTTGCGGGCCTCGTGCACCGAGCTGCCCTCGATGATGCTGTCCGGGCGGGCAAAGTAGATGAACTCGAACACGCACATCTGGGTGTCCGGGCGGCCCACATGGTCGGTGATGCTGCGCAGCTCACCGGTCTTGGCGTCGGCCACCACGATCTCGCCGGGCTCCACGTCCCGCAGCAGGGTGGCACCCACAGCGTCCAGCGCACAGCTCTCGCTGGCAAAGACGTAGCCGCCGCCGGGCAACGTGCCGATGCACAGGGGCCGGTAGCCGCGGGGGTCGCGCACCGCGATGAGCTTGGTGGCGGACATGATCACCAGACTGTACGCGCCTTCCAGCACGTCCATGGTCTTGCTGATGGCCGTCTCGATGCTGCCCATGCGCAGGCGGTTGCGGGTGATGAGGTAGCAGATGACCTCGGTGTCCGAGGAGCCGTGGAAGATGGCTCCCTCGTTTTCCAGCTGACGTCGCAGCTCAATGGCATTGGTCAGGTTGCCGTTGTGGCACAGGGCCATGGTGCCGCGGCCATGACGGACGATCATGGGCTGAGCATTGGCCCGGATGCGGCTGCCGGAGGTGGCGTAGCGCACATGGCCGGTGGCCATGTGCGCGTTGGGGTTGGCCAGGCTGCCCAGCACCGCCGGGGTGAACACCTCGTTCACAAGGCCCAGATCCCGGTGGCCCTGGATGACGCCGTCGTCGTTCACGGCGATGCCGCAGCTCTCCTGCCCGCGGTGCTGCAGGGCATACAGCGCCGAGTAGGCGGCAGCGGCCACGTCCTCGGTGCCGGCCCGGTCGTAGAGGCCAAAAACGCCGCATTCTTCGTGCAGCGGATATGCAAAATCAGACATTGGTTCTCCTTTACAGTTCGGCGATCTCCGCCTGCAGTTTTTCCTCCTTGGCCGCGATCTGTGCCGCCATGGCGGTGCGCTCGGCTTCCAGCTTTGCTGCCAGAGCCTCATCGCCCAGTGCCAGGATCTCGGCGGCCAGCCAGGCGGCGTTCTTGGCACCGTTCAGGGCCACGGTGGCCACCGGGATGCCGCTGGGCATCTGCACGGTGGCCAGCAGGGCATCCAGACCGTCCATGGCACCGCCCTTCATGGGGATGCCGATCACCGGCAGCGTAGTGTTGGCGGCAAATGCACCGGCCAGATGGGCTGCCATGCCGGCCGCGCACAGGATGACGCCAAAGCCGTTGGCCTTTGCGCTCTTGGCAAACGCAGCCGCCTCGGCGGGCGTGCGGTGTGCCGACAGGATGTGTGCTTCAAAGGGGATGTCCAGCGCTTTGAGCTGGGCACAGGCCCCCTTGACCACCGGCCAATCACTGTCGGAACCCATGATCACAGCAACTTTACGAACCATAATCCAAACCCTCTCTTTCCACTTCTGACAAACAAAAAAGGCAGTGGTACACCTGCACCACAGCCTTTATTTTTGCGTATTCTGTTCCCATGCCTTGCACGAAGCTGCACGATGCCCCTGACATGCACGAATATTGTTTCGTTCCATGCGACCCGGCAGCGTCTTTTTCATGGATCTCTTCCTCCGCAGTTTCTGTGCTGACATTTCTGCAGGGTGCGGGGCCCGTTCTATGGGGTGACCGTCCCTGTGCTACATACAGTTTACGGCAAAATAATGGCTTTGCAAAGGGTGTTGCGGCAAATTCTCCCTTGTGTTTCCATGCGCCAAAAAACCTTCAAAAGTTTTGTGCAGTTTCGCCATCGTTTTTCTTTTTAAGTATGACTTATGGTCTGAGTATATTTTCCGTAAAATCTTCCAACCGTCTTTGTCCCAAAAGACGTACTTTTCTGCTCTGTTCAGAAGATGATCTTTGCCGTGGTGGCCCGGGCGGCACGGATGAGGTCCGCCGGAGCACAGCACACCTGGGTGCCGATGCGCCCGCCGGAAACATACACTTTTTCCTGTGCGAGGACACTCTCGTCGAACACAGTTTTGTACTGCTTCTTCATGCCCACGGGGCTGCAGCCGCCGCGCACATAGCCGGTGACCTTGTTGATGTCGGCTACATGGATCATGGCCACGCTCTTTTCGCCCACGCTGCGGGCGGCGGCTTTCAGGTCCAGCTCGGCCGCCACTGGGATGACAAACACAAAGTAGTTTTTGTTGCTGCCCTGGGTCACCAGCGTCTTGTATACGCAGGCCGGGTCCTCGCCCATGCTGCCGGCCACATCCACACCGGCCACGGCCACGCCCTCTTCGTGGGCGTACTCGTGGGCCGTATAGGGCACCTTTTCACGTTCCAGAATGCGCATGGCATTGGTTTTTGCTTCTTTTCCCATTTTATCTCAACCTCTTATTTTTTGGGTCAAACCCTCTCCGTTTTGCTGTACAAGGCTGCGCGTCCTCGCCTTCTCCGTCATTACGGCGGAGAGGGTTCTCTTGCCATCATTTTACCACGTTCCCCTTTGAAATAACAGCCCCTCCGGGCAGAGTTTCCGGCAAGAAGCTGTAAAAATGCCCCTGCAAACTGCTTTTTTGCACAAATTTCAAAAAGTTCTTGACTTCAGTTTCCTGAAGTGTTATCATAGCACCATCACTTCAGGAAACTGAAGTTTAACGTTGCAAGCTGCGGCAAAGGAGCCGGTCTCCCCTGCCGTTTCGCACAGATAGGAAAAGGCAAAGGAGACAAAACCACTATGATCATCGTACTGAAACAGGATGCCCCCGACGTACAGGTGCGCGAGTTCTGCCACGAGCTGGAGGGCATGGGCCTGCAGATCAACGACTCCAAGGGCAGCGATACCCATATTCTGGGCCTCATCGGCGACACCAAGGCCATTGCCGAAAGCTGGGTGCTGGCCAACCCCGTGGTGGAGACCTGCCGCCGCGTGTCCGAACCTTATAAAAAGGCCAACCGCAAGTTCCACCCGGACGACAGCATCATCGACGTGGACGGCGTGAAGATCGGCGGCGGCAACTTTGCGGTCATCGCCGGGCCCTGCAGCATTGAAAGTGAAGAGCAGATCACCTACTGCGCCCAGCGCGTGAAGGCCGCCGGTGCTTCTCTGCTGCGCGGCGGTGCATTCAAGCCCCGCACCTCCCCCTACTCCTTCCAGGGCATGCGCAGCGAGGGTCTGGACCTGCTCAAGCTGGCCCGCCGCGCCACCGGTGCCCCCATCGTCACCGAGATCATGAACACCGAGCACCTGCCCCTGTTCGAGAACGTGGACCTGATCCAGGTGGGTGCCCGCAACATGCAGAACTTTGAGCTGCTGAAGGCTGTGGGCCGCCAGAACAAGCCGGTGCTGCTCAAGCGCGGCCTGGCCAACACGCTGGAAGAGTTCGTGATGAGCGCCGAGTACATCATGGCCGAGGGCAACGAGAATGTCATCCTCTGCGAGCGCGGCATCCGCACCTTTGAGACCAGTATGCGGAACACCCTTGATCTGGCCGGTGTGGTGATGCTGCACAAGATGACCCACCTGCCCGTAGTGGTGGACCCCAGCCATGCCTGCGGTCACGCCTGGATGGTGCCGGAGCTGGCCAAGGCTGCCGTTGCCGCCGGGGCCGACGGCCTGATGATCGAGGTGCACAACAACCCCGCCAAGGCCAAGTGCGACGGCGCCCAGAGCCTGACCCCCGACCAGTTCGATGAGCTGATGCAGTTCGTCAGCAAAGAGGTCGAGTTCTTCGGCAAGAAGATGAACTGAACCTGCGCGTTCCAAAAGGCAGCGGCTACGGTCGCTGCCTTTTTTGCGTGCCGTTTTCTCATTTTCTTTTCCGCAGTTTTGTGTTATACTATAATATATTTTGCAGTTTACTTCTGAAACGAGGTATTTTCAATGAAAGCACATATTGCACGCAACCAGAATGCCGGGGTGCCGCTGGCGCTGGGCTGGAACCTTTCCGCCGGCGACCGCGGCAAGCTGGACGGCATGGCCCCTGCCTTTGGCATGAAGGTCCTGCCCGTGTCCCCTGCCGACGCCGGCAAGACCGTGGCGCAGCTGCTGGGTGAAGTGGAGACCAAATCCGCCCGCACGCTGGTGCTGGAGCCGGGGGCTTACCCGTCCGCTCTGGTGCTGGCCAACTTCAAGGACAAGGACGTGGACACCCTGCTGGACCTGATGAAGCAGGCGCAGGTAAACATCCCCCTCAAGGCCGTGGTGACCCCCGCCAACCGCAGCTGGGTGTTCGGCGACCTGCTGGCCCACCTGCAGGAGGAGCACACCGCCTTTACCGCAGCAAAGGAGAACCAGACCCGATGAAAACCACCCTGTTCAACCGCCTCACCGCCGGACTGCTGGCGGCAGTGCTCTGTCTGAGTGTGCTGGCCGGCTGTGCCGCCAAGCCCCAGAAGGAGCTGACCCGCTACAGCACCATCTTCTATGATGTGTTCGACACCGTCACCCAGGTGATCGCCTACTGCGAGAGCGAGGAAGAGTTCACCAAGCAGATGGAAGCCCTGCACGCTGACCTGATCTCTTACAACCAGCTGTACGACATCTACAACGACTACGACGGCGTGGTGAATGTGAAAACCATCAACGACAACGCCGGCAAAGCCCCCGTGCAGGTGGATGACCGCATCCTGTCCATGCTGGAGCTGGCCCGCCAGATGTACGACACCACAAACGGCAAGCTGAATGTGGCCATGGGCAGCGTGCTGAACATCTGGCACAACTACCGCGCTGTCTCTTATACACATCTGACGCTGCCGACGAACTCTAGGGTGTAGAT
>ERZ1694700.315-NODE-315-length-8689-cov-6.405837_pt1 | contig 8689 bp, 8 predicted proteins | sample MGYA00581722_ERZ1694700 | MGnify/ENA primary metagenome ERZ1694700 (study PRJEB42213, sample SAMN07424542) | human gut metagenome | biome: ENVO:00009003; feature: ENVO:2100002; material: ENVO:00002003 | host: Homo sapiens | place: USA | collected 2014 ...
ATTTTGTACATTTACCACTCCACAGCCGATTCGTCAACACAATCTTCCAGCGGTTCGGCCTTGGCCGCCAGGAGCTTTTCCCGCATTCCCGGCACGGAGACGAGATAAAGCGTTTCCATAATGCCGCTGTAATCTTCTTCCGAAAGCAGAACAGCGTTGCCGTCTTTGGTGCAGATGTTCAGCGGTTCATTGTACTTTACGGTCTGCTCTACATACTGGAAAGCATTCTTGCGAAAGTTCGTGATATTAGTGGTCGTCATCGTGCATCACCTCTTATGTACATAATAGCGTACACACTGCGCGGTGTCAAGACCTTTTTTGCCGAACTTGGGGCTTGTGGAGCGGGGGCAATCGTTCTATAATACAAGCTGTGAAATGAATCACAAAAGGGGTGGAACGTATGGACAAAAAACTGAACGAGGCCGTGGCGGCGCTGCGGCCCCAGATGGTGGCGGCGCTCCAGCGGCTGGTGCACAGGCGCAGTGTGGAGGCCGACCCGCTGCCGGGCAAGCCCTTTGGCGAGGAGGTGGATGCCTGCTTTGCCGAGGCGCTGACCCTCTGCCATGAGCTGGGCTTTGAGACCACCGACATGGATCGGTACATCGGCTGGTGCGAGATCGGCACCGGGGACGAGATGGTGGCGGTGCTGGGGCATCTGGACGTGGTGCCCGAGGGCGAGGGCTGGCATCACCCGCCCTACGCCGCCGAGATCGAGGGCGGCAGGCTGTATGGCCGGGGTTCCATTGACGACAAAGGCCCGGTGGTGGCCAGCCTGTTCGCGCTGAAGGCCATCCGGGATCTGGGCATTCCGCTCAACCGCCGTGTCCGGCTGCTGTTCGGCCTGAACGAGGAGACCAACGACCGGGACGTGCTGTACTACAAGGCCCACGGCGGGGAGATCCCGGTGCTGGGCTTCACCCCGGACGGCGAGTATCCGCTCATCAACGGCGAAAAGGGCATCCTGAACGAGAGCTATGCTGTGCAGCTGCACCAGACCGGGGCCTGGCAGCTGAGCAGGGTGCAGGGCGGCGTGGCCGGCAATGTGGTGCCGGACTACGCCTGCGCTGTGCTGACCGCCCCGGCGGGGGCCGCCCTGCCGGATGCGGAGCACATCACCGTGACAGCCGTCCCCGGCGGCTATCAGGTGGAAGCGGTGGGCGTTTCGGCCCACGGCAGCCACCCGGAGCAGGGCGAAAACGCCATCGGGCGGCTGGTGTGCTACCTCGACCGTCTGCCGCTGGAGGGGGATGCAAAACAGGCCGTGCACTTTCTGGCCGAGAAGCTGGGTACCGACCCCTACGGCGAGCGCCTGCTGGGCCACCGGCTGGAGGATGCGCTCTCCGGCCCCATGAGCTGCAACTGGGGGCTGATCGAGGGCGACGCGCAGCATCTGTGGGTCAAGCTGAACTACCGCTATCCTGTGACCATGGAACGGGCAGACTGCCAGCCCGCTGTGCAGGCCGCCTTTGAGGCCGCAGGCTGGGCGCTGGATGGGCAGGTGCACAAGGAAAAGCTCTACTACCCTGCCGAGACCCCGCTGGTCAGCGCCCTGCTGGAGGTTTACCGGGATGCCACCGGCGACAATGCCCCGCCCAAGTGCATCGGCGGCGGCACCTACGCCAAGATGCTGCCCAACGTGGTGGCTTTTGGCCCCCTGTTCGCGGGCGACCCGGTCACAGAGCATCAGCCCGATGAATGCATCGATCTGGAACGTCTGGTGCAGAACGCCCAGATCATTGCAAACGCCATTGTCAAGCTGGCAAACCTGCCGCTGGAATAAGAAGGAGGACGGGACTATGAAGATCACACAGGTGCGGCTGGGCCGCATTTCCACCTCGCTGCGGGTGCCGTTCAAAACGGCACTGCGCACTGTGAACAGCGTTGAGGATGTTATCGTGGAGCTCCACACCGATACCGGTGCGGTGGGCTACGGCGAAGCACCCCCGACCGGTGTCATCACCGGCGACACCACCGGGGCCATCCTCGGTGCCATTCAGGATCATATCGCCCCTGCCCTGCTGGGCCGCGACCTCGATGAATTTGAGGATCTGACCGCCGCTGTGCAGAAGGCGCTTGTCCACAACACCAGCGCCAAGGCCGCTGTGGACATGGCCCTGTGGGATCTGCTGGGCCAGAAGTACAGCGCCCCTGTTTACCGGATGCTGGGCGGTGCCCGCAGGAACATCGTGACCGATATCACCATCAGTGTCAACCCGCCCGAGGAGATGGCCCGGGATGCCCGCACCGCCGTCCAGCGCGGCTACGACTGCCTGAAGGTCAAGGTTGGTATCGACCCGGAGCTGGATGTGGCCCGCCTTGCCGCGGTGCGGCAGGCCGTGGGCCGGGACATCAAGCTCCGCATCGATGCCAATCAGGCCTGGAACGCCAAGCAGGCGGTCCGCATCCTGAACCAGATGCAGGAGAAGGGGCTGGATATCGAGTTCGTGGAGCAGCCCGTACCCGCCGCAGACCTTGAGGGGATGCAGTATGTCACCCGCCATGCCGATGTGCCCGTGCTGGCCGACGAGAGCGTGTTCAGCCCGGCAGATGCCCTGCGGATCATGCAGACCGGCGCGGCCGACCTTGTGAACATCAAGCTGATGAAGTGCGGCGGCATCACCAATGCCCTGCGCATTGCCGCCGCCGCTGAGGTGTACGGTGTGGAGTGCATGATCGGCTGTATGCTGGAAGCAAAGATCTCGGTCAACGCCGCCGTGGAGCTGGCCTGCGCCAAGAAGATCATCACCAAGATCGACCTTGACGGCCCGGTGCTCTGCAGCGAGGACCACATCCTCGGCGGTGCCGTGTTCGACGAAAAGAACATCACCGTCTCCGACGCGCCTGGTATGGGCATTCAGGGCTTTGTACCCGGCAAGGTGTCCTATCTCGACTAAAACAGGAACAGACCGCATCCCGAAACACACGGGGTGCGGTCTCTTTTTGTGAATCTGTATTTCATATACGGACAGTGAAAAAAGCTCGTGTCTGTATATGTTGAAATGAAAAACAAAAAAAGCGGGCAAAATCTTTGACTTTTCGGTCTGCGAGGCGTATAATCGTACTTGTTCCGTGTAGAGGAATGGGAAAACTGTGCGCAATAGGCGCACAATCTGGATAGGGGAGTAGAAAAGTTATGAAAACGTTGAAAGCGGTTGCGGCAAGGTACAACGCCACCAGCCTGATCCTGCGCATCGTCATCGGCCTTGTGGTCGGTGCGGTGCTGGCACTGGCGGTGCCCGGTGCGGGCTGGGTGGAAGAGTTCGGCAGCCTGTTCGTGGGTGCCCTGAAGGGCATTGCCCCGGTGCTGGTGTTCATTATCGTGGCCAGTGCGCTGGCGCAGGGCACGTCCAAGCTGGACCGGCGCTTTGGCACGGTCATCTGGCTGTACATGCTCACCACCTTCCTGGCCGCCGCCATTGCGGCGGCGACCAGCTTCCTGTTCCCTCAGACCATCGTTCTGGCCGAGGCGGCAGAATCCGAGGTGGTGCCCCAGGGTCTGGGCGAGGTGATGAACACCCTGCTCACCAACTTTGTGGCAAACCCCGTCAGTGCCCTGCTGAACGGCAATTACATCGGCATCCTGTTCTGGGCCTGCCTGTTCGGTCTGGCCATGAAGAAGTACGGCGCGGACAGCACCAAGCTGTTCCTGGCGAACACAGCGGATGCAGTCTCCCAGATCGTCCGCTGGATCATCAATCTGGCACCCTTCGGCATCATGGGCCTTGTGTACACCAACGTGTCCAGCAACGGTCTGTCCATCTTTACCCAGTACGGCAGACTGCTGCTCCTGCTGGTGGGCACCATGCTCTTTATGGCACTGGTCGTCTCGCCCGTTATCATCTTTGTGTATCTGCACTGCAACCCGTATCCGCTGGTGCTCCGCTGCCTGCGTGAATCCGGCCTGACCGCCTTCTTCACCCGCAGCTCTGCCGCCAACATCCCGGTCAATATGGATCTGTGCGAAAAGCTGGGGCTGGATAAGGATATGTATTCCGTCTCCATCCCCCTGGGCGCTACCATCAATATGGATGGTGCCGCCATCACCATTACCATTATGACGCTGGCAGCGGCCAATACGCTGGGCATTCAGGTGTCCCTGCCCGCCGCCATCCTTCTTTCGGTGATGAGCGCTCTGGGTGCCTGCGGTGCTTCCGGCGTGGCTGGCGGCTCCCTGCTGCTGATCCCCATGGCCTGCTCCCTGTTTGGCATCTCCAATGATATCGCCATGCAGGTGGTCGGTGTCGGCTTTATCATCGGCGTGGTGCAGGATTCCGTGGAAACTGCCCTGAACTCCGCCGGTGACGTGGAATTTGCCGCCACTGCGGAATATCACCAGTGGCGCAAGGAGGGCAAGCCCCTGCCGGCGTTCCTGTGCAAGTGATGCAAAACTGAAATGGCTTTTCAAAGGCTGCTGTGCTGCTGGCACGGCGGCCTTTTTGTTTGGAACTTTTTCTGGGCATTTTGCACAGGAAAGCCCTCGTCCTGTTTGAAATTGACGGATTCTGACGGATTTTGCACGATAAGAACTCTTTTTGCAGAAGAAATTCTGGGCAAAACAGAGAGAAAATCTGAAAAAACTTTCCAAACAAGGTTTCAATCGTCCATGTATACAAGAACTTTATTTTTCATAAAAAACGTTTTGTGCTAGTTGCGCAAAGAACGAAAGAACGTTAAAAATGTATCGCTAAATTCATAGTTTGTTCATAGAATTTATAAAACGATTTCATAATTGAGTGGCATAATATGGCCATCCTCAGAGAGGGGAACAAAAGAACGAAGGGTTCTGAACGGTTCCGCTTTGAGGATGCAGGGAGATAGAGGCCCTGCCAAAAAACACAATGACATTTACCGATATACGGAGGATATTTATTATGATGAACAAGAACACTGCTATTCTGGACAACACTATGATGGACGCTTACCTGACTGTCACCGAGGGCGTGTCCGATAACTGCGGCATTGGCTTGGCTTTTGCAAGCCTGCTCGAGAGCGCAAAGAAGAACTTTGTCAACCAGAGCAACCGCCGCGCTGTCAATGCAAGCTTTGCCGGCTGATCTTCTCCAATTTGCCGGTTGAAGATTCTCCTTTTTTTTGTTACAGCTGCTGCCACACTGTAATATGAACTGAAAAGCCCGGAACCACCTGCCGCCATAGCAGGTACGGTTCCGGGCTTTTTTGCTGTGTGGGTTTGGTCAGCGCAGGGGGGTTAAGCCGTCAGCTTTGCTTTCTGCAGCGCGGCCACGATCAGCGGAATGAGGATGAGCTGCGCCACGATGCCGGGCACGGCAGTGAGCACCGCACCGGACAGGAACGCGCTGAACGGGAAGCTGGAGCCGGACAGACCGGCCAGCACAAAGCGCACCGCACCCCAGACAAGGCGGCCTGCCACCATCGAGGTGACAAGGGTGGCGTAGATCATGGGCAGGGTGTGCTGCACCTTGCGGTACATGAAACCGGCCACAGCGCCGTACGTGGCCAGCTCAAAGGCCATGGCGATGGCAATGGGGTACATCGGGGGCATCCCGAACAGCACCGAGCGGAGCAGCGGGGCGGCAAAGCCCAGTGCCAGGCCCCAGGGGCCGCCCAGCACAAAGCCTGCCAGCAGCACCGGGAAGTGCATGGGGCAGAGCGTGTTGCCGATCTGAGGCACATGGCCGGTGATCATGGGCAGCACAAAGGCCAGTGCCAGAAACAGTGCGGCCAGCACCAGATCACGGGTCGTGGAACGGGTCTTGGTATTCATCAATGATTCCTCCTGAAAATGCACAGACAAAAAGGGCCTGCCGCCAGCACGCGCGCCAGCGGCAGACCCCTTCATGGTGTCTGTTTCAAAATAATGTTTGCGGGGAGAAACACGGGCTTCGGCCCGCAAAGCCCCGGCTTCAGCCGGGAATTGTGCAAAAAGTATAGCAGATGCAAAGCCGCCTTGTCAAGCTCAGCGGATGAGGGCAGTTACGGGGTGGTGTCTGCCGATTTTTGAAATTTGTAGATGTAATAAAAGGAATCTTCACCGGGGCCTTCTGCAAATGTACTGTTACAGACATTGGTGTGAGAATAACCATTGTCGGAGGCTGCATTCAATTCGGCATCAGAAAGCGCATGTTCCATAAAGAGCCAGATCTCAGAATCGGAAGAAGTGAAGCACTGAGAAGTATTGGAGGATTCGATTTGAGCATGGACACGTCCCGGAAAGTAATAATCAAAGAGTGTCCAGTCTAGGAAGTAGTTCGTTGTATAAAGAACTGCATCCTGAGAGGGGGTAATAACTTCCAGACACTGGGTGGTCGCAAGGTCGATGCGCTTTTCCCGCTGATAGGTTTGGTAGAAATCCGGTAGACTGCACACCAGCGTTCCCAAAATCAGAATACTGGACAGAATGGTTCTCCAACGGACTTTAGACAGAAGAAAGCCAAAAACCAGGTAAACGACTGCGGTGAGCGGATAAAGGTATCGAACGAGAAAAAGCGGGCGAATGGCATGTGAAACGATCAGTCCGACTGCGGAGGTGCCGGCGGCAGAAAGCAAGCCGGTCAAAAGCCAGATCGTATCAGGGGCGAAGAGCCATTTAGAGGACGACTTGGCCTGTGCTGTGAAATAAAGAAGGAATGCAAGACCGAAAATGAGGACTGTCCAAGAAGGATTGAAGAAGAATCCGATACAATTGATCGGAGAAGGAATGAAGGTGGACCACCAGTCTGCCGCAGCACGTTTGAAAGTGGGAAGCAATACCAGAAGCCAGGGAAGGTAGACGACCACTGCGGCACAATAAGTGATAAGGATTCTTTTAAAGCTGCTCTTATCCTGCGGAAGCAAAGAAAGCAGAGCCAGATAGAAAAATGCAACGGAAATCAGGGCATAGTAGTGCGTATAAGCGGCACAAAGAGAGGCGACGCTGAAAATGACCCAATCGGAGGTTTTACCGGAATGAAGAATGTTATGGAGTGCCAGATAGGCCGCTAACACAAAGAAAGCGCCGAGTGAATACATTCGGGCCTCGACATTGAACATGATAGCGGTATCAGTCAAAGAGGCAAAAGTGGAAACAACAACTGCGGGAATCAATCCGAACTGTCTGAAAATCACTGTACAGGCAAGAATCAGAATGAGTCCATAGGGAATCAGAGCCGACAGATGATAGACATATCCGTGATTGCCCAGAAGATGATATAGGAGCTGTGTGAAAAGATAGTACAGCGGCGGATGGTTATCTGCCGCTGTGACTTGGAGCATTTCAAAAACATTCATTTGGGCAAGGCCGATGCTGAACCCCTCATCTCCCCAGAAGGAGTTGTCAAAAATGCGGACAAAGTGCATGGCGAACAGCACAAGGGCATACAGGTACAGCAGCCAGGGCAAAATCCTGCGGCTGCGCTGTGCCTGGGATGTGGGTGAGGAAAAAGACATAGGAACCTCCCAAAATGATAAAAAAAGCAAACAAATTCATCTTATTATATCATACAGCGGCAAAAGATGATATTGCAAAGCGGCCAAAAGCTGCAAAAATGTTTTGCGGGGGCAAAATGGCCCTGCATTTTCAACAAAAACGGGAACATTTACAAGCGATTTTGCCAAGGGATGTACATTTTGACGAAAGAACCTTGACGTTTTTGCATAGAATAGATAATATAGACTTGAGAAATAGCGCATCGGGGCGTACGGCCCGGGTGCGTACCATATCCGATGCAAACGCTGAGGTTCATACGGGAGGACCAAAGATGACAAATGCAGAAAAGCTTACCCTGGCAAAACACGCCTGCCACATTCGCATGGGCGTGATCGAGGGCACTCACAGCGCCAAGTGCGGCCATCCGGGCGGCAGCCTGGATATCGCTGAGGTGCTGGCGTACCTCTATTTCGTAGAGATGAAGGTGGATCCGAAGGATCCCAAGAACCCTGACCGCGACCGTCTGGTGCTCTCCAAGGGCCATGCGGCTCCGGCGCTGTACGCCGCGCTGGCTGAGCGTGGGTTCTTCCCGGTGGAGGACCTCAAGACCCTGCGCAAGATCGGCAGCTACCTGCAGGGCCACCCCAACATGAACAGTGTGCCGGGCGTGGATATGTCCACCGGCAGTCTGGGTCAGGGCGTGAGCGCCGCCTGCGGCATGGCACTGGGTGCCAAGCACGCCGGTAAGCCCATCAATGTTTACACCATCCTGGGTGACGGCGAGGTGGAAGAGGGCGAGTGCTGGGAGGCCTTTATGTTTGCTTCTCACTACGGCCTGTCCAACCTCTGCGTCATGCTGGACCGCAACCATCTGCAGATCGACGGCACCACCGAGACCGTGATGAACAGCGCCCCGCTGGAGGAGAAGCTGAAGGCCTTCAACTTCAACGTGCTGACCATCAACGGCCACGATCTTGATGCCATTGAGAGCGCCATCGCCGCTTTCCGCGCTGAGAACGAAAAGCCCACCTGCATCATTCTGGATACCCTCAAGGGCAAGGGCGTTTCCTTTATGGAGAACTCCGTTGACTGGCACGGCAAGGGCCCCAACGATGAGGAATACGCACAGGCCATGCAGGAGCTGAATGCAGCTTACGCCGCGCTGGAAGAGGAGGACAAGTAAGATGGCAGAAGTGAAGAAGATCGCTACCCGTGACAGCTACGGCAACACCCTGAAGGAGCTGGCCGCCGAGGGCCACGACGACCTGGTGGTGCTGGACGCTGACCTGGCTGCCGCCACCAAGA
>ERZ1694700.317-NODE-317-length-8639-cov-8.828169_pt1 | contig 8639 bp, 6 predicted proteins | sample MGYA00581722_ERZ1694700 | MGnify/ENA primary metagenome ERZ1694700 (study PRJEB42213, sample SAMN07424542) | human gut metagenome | biome: ENVO:00009003; feature: ENVO:2100002; material: ENVO:00002003 | host: Homo sapiens | place: USA | collected 2014 ...
CATCGCTGGACAGGTTGGGGGCAAAGCCGCCCTCATCGCCCACAGAGGTGGCCAGACCCTTGGCCTTCAGGATGGAAGCCAGGGCATGGAACACCTCGGCACACCAGCGCAGGGCCTCCTTGAAGGAGGGGGCACCCACCGGCATGATCATGAACTCCTGGGTGTCCACGGTGTTGGTGGCGTGGGCACCGCCGTTCAGGATGTTCATCATGGGCACGGGCAGGCGGTTGCCGTTCACGCCGCCCAGGAAGCGGTACAGGGGCATGTCCAGCGAAGCGGCAGCGGCGCGGCAGGCGGCAATGGACACGGCCAGAATGGCGTTTGCGCCCAGGTTGGACTTGTCCTTGGTGCCGTCGGCCTTGATCATAGCGGCGTCGATGGCGTAGATGTCGGAAGCATCCATGCCCACCACAGCGTCGGCAATCACGGTGTTGATGTTCTCCACGGCCTTGGTCACGCCCTTGCCCAGGTAGCGGCCCTTGTCGCCGTCGCGCAGCTCCAGCGCCTCAAACTCGCCGGTGGATGCGCCGGAAGGAGCGCAGCCGCGGGCCACAGTGCCGTCGGCCAGCGTGATCTCGGCTTCTACGGTGGGGTTGCCGCGGGAGTCCAGGATCTCGCGGCCTACAACGGATTCAATTTCCAGATAGTTCATATCGAAAACCTCCTGATAGCTGATTCGGCCCGGCGTCGGTGCGGCAGCCGGACGATCTGTATAGATAGTTACATCTAACTAACCAAGAACATCCTACCACGGTTTCCCAAAAGGTGCAAGAGCTGGGCGGAATGTTTGCGGGCATAAACTTTGCACAGGGGCAGACGGCATGGTTTCAGCGTGCCCGGCGGGGCCATTGAATATTCAACATGACGGTCATGCGATTTTGGTATGGCAGATATACCAAAAATAACCTTTACATTTTGGCAGGGCCGTTCTATACTGGAACGCGGTCAAGATTTTTTAATGGTATACTGGTTATCTGATAGAGGAGAATCACACTATGAATAAGGATCTGACGGTCGGCAAGCCGTCACAGGTGCTGTGGCAGTTCTGCCTGCCCATGTTCGGCAGCATTATCTTCCAGCAGCTGTACAACATTGCCGACAGCCTGGTGGCAGGCAAGTTCATCGGCGAAAACGCCCTGGCTGCCGTGGGCAACAGCTACGAGATCACCCTGATCTTCATTGCCTTTGCATTCGGCTGCAACATCGGCTGCTCGGTCATCGTGTCGCGCTACTTTGGTGCCAAGGAATACGATGACATGAAAACCTCGGTGTACACGGCCCTCATCGGTTCGGCAGTGCTGTGTGCAGCGCTGATGGTGTTCGGCCTGCTGGGCTGCCGCAGCCTGCTGGAGCTGATCAACACCCCGGAGGAGATCCTGGCGGACTCGGCCCTGTATCTGGACATCTACGTTCTGGGCCTACCTTTCATGTTCTTCTACAACATTGCCACCGGCATCTTCTCGGCGCTGGGTGACAGCAAGACGCCGTTCTACTTCCTGGCCGTCTCGTCTCTGTCCAACATCGGCGTGGACATCCTGTTCGTGGCCGGGTTCCACATGGGTGTGGCCGGTGTGGCCTGGGCGACCTTCCTGTGCCAGGGTGTGAGCTGCATCCTGGCCATGGTGGTGGTGTTCCGCCGCATGAAGGCCATCCCCGCACAGCGCAAGACGGTGTGGTTCTCCTGGGGCATGCTGGGCAAGATCGCCGTGGTGGCCATCCCCAGCATCCTGCAGCAGAGCTTCATCTCGGTGGGCAACATCATCCTGCAGAGCGTCATCAACACCTTCGGTGCCAGCGTCATTGCGGGCTATTCCGCTGCCGTCAAGCTGAACAACATGGTCATTACCTCCTTCACCACCCTGGGCAACGGCATTTCCAACTACACCTCCCAGAACATGGGTGCCGGCAAGATGGACCGCGTCAAGGCGGGCTTTGGTGCTGGCCGCAATCTGGTGTGGCTCATTTGTGTGCCCATCGTCATCCTGTACTTCTTCTTCGGCCGCACGCTGCTGCTGCTGTTCATGAATGACCCGCAGGGCCCGGCCATCGACACTGGCATGCTGTTCCTGCACATCCTTTCGCCCTTCTACTTTGTGGTGTCCCTCAAGCTGGTCACCGACGGCATCCTGCGCGGCTGCGGTTTGATGGGCCGCTTCATGGTGGCCACCTTCTCGGACCTGATCCTGCGCGTGGGCATGGCCATCGTCCTCAGTGCTACAGCTCTGGGCAGCACCGGCATCTGGCTGTCCTGGCCCATTGGCTGGTGCATCGGCACGGTCCTGTCCCTGGTGTTCTACGTCACGGCCATCCGCAAGGCCCTGGCAGAGCCGGTGGCTCAGGCAGAGGCCCAGGGCCTGGAGGCAGAGCCGGTGGCTCAGGCAGAGTTTGCAGCCCAGGCTGAAATGGAGACCCTGTAACCTTTTTGAAACTTGTGAATTGTATTCACTTCAAAAACAAAGAAAATGAACGATTTGAAATAGTGCACAAAAACGCATTATAAAAATTGGCCAGATTGTCAATAAAGACGAGAAAATGCCCCCAAAAGTATGGACGGTTTGTGAATTGCGGACCCGGGGCTGGATGGCTATAATAACAGTACAGAACAGAGGCAAGGTCGCTTTTAGAGGGGAAGGGCCTTGCTTCCGTTTTTATCCTGAATGCTATTCCAATAGATCAAATACTCCGAAGGAGGAGATCGTTATGAAAAAGCTCATTTCTCGTCGTCAGTTCCTGGCTGCTGCCGGTGTGGCAGCTGCCGCCGGTGTCCTGACTGCCTGCGGCGGTTCTTCCGCAAGCACTGCAGGTTCTGCAGCCGGTTCCGCTGCCGGTTCTGCCGCTTCCGGCAGCACCATCAAGGTGGGCGTGATGGGCCCCCTGACCGGTGATGCCTCTGTTTACGGCAAGGCCGTGGTCAACGGTGCAACCCTGTACCTGAAGCAGGTCAACGAAAAGGGCGGTGTCAACGGCAAGCAGCTGGAAGCCGTTACCATGGACGAGCAGGGCGATGAGACCCAGGCCGTTACCTGCTTTACCAAGATGGTGGACCAGGGCATCACCGCTCTGGTAGGCGATGTGACCACCGCCCCCACCCTGGCTGTGGCCGCTGAGAGTGCCGAGTACAATGTGCCTATGGTCACCGCTTCCGCTACCGCTGAGGCTGTTACCTACGATGCCGAGACCGACACCGTCAACGAGAACGTGTTCCGTGCCTGCTTCACCGACCCCTTCCAGGGCGTGAAGATGGCCGACTATGCCTACGAGAAGCTGGGCTACACCAAGGCCGCCGTCATCTTCCTGAAGGGCAAGGATTACAACGAGGGTCTGGCCGAGAACTTTGCCAAGGAGTTTGAGGCAAAGGGCGGCACCATCGTGGACCAGGAGAGCTACTCTGAGGGCGACGTGGACTTTAAGACCCAGCTCACCAGCATCCTGGGCAAGGGCCCCGAGATGGTGTTCTGCCCCAACTACTATCAGGATGTGGGCCAGATCCTGGCCCAGGCCCAGAGCGTGGGCCTCACCGTTCCCTTCCTGGGCGGCGACGGCTGGGACGGCCTGGAGGGCTACGCCACCGCTGACCAGCTGAAGGATTCCTACTTCTGCGCCTGCTACGCTAAGGGCTCCAGCACCGAGTTTGAGGACGCCTACAAGGCCGAGTACGGCGAGGCTTACCCCAACGGCTTTGCTCCCCTGGGTTACGATGCTGCCATGACCGTGGTCTACGGCATCCAGGCAGCGGAGGATGCTGGCCTGGAGGCAGGTACCGACGAGTACAAGCAGGCCGTCATCGACGCCATTGCCGGCGGCACCATCCAGGGCATCACCGGTACCTTTACCTTCGACGAGCACCACAACCCCGTTAAGAGCACCGCCATCCTGACCTATGTGGACGGCAAGCCCGAACTGAAGGAAATGTTCTGAGCCCTGCCGGCACAGAGCAGTGCCCCATGATTTTTGTGGAGAACGCCGGAACAGCTTTCTGGTCAGGCGTTCTCCGTTTTTTATAGGATCGCAAAAAAGTGTAACCACCGCAAGGAAAGGAAGGATCCATCCATGACAGTGTTCTTCAGCCAGCTGATCAACGGCTTGTCCCTTGGCAGCATCTATGCACTGATCGCTCTGGGCTACAGCATGGTGTACGGCATCATCCTGCTGCTGAACTTTGCCCACGGCGACGTCATCATGGTAGGCGCATATATGTCCTGGTTCGTCATGAACCAGCTGGGCCTGGGCCCGGTCACCGCTGTGTGCGCCACCATCATCACCTGTACGCTGCTGGGCGTAGTGATCGAAAAGATCGCCTACACCCCTCTGCGGAACGCCCCCCGGATCTCGCTGCTGATCACCGCCATTGGCGTCTCCTTCTTTTTGGAGTACACCGCAGAGCTGATCATGGGCTCCGGTGCCAAGGTGATCCCGGCCTACTATACCAACCAGACCTTCCGGCTGGGCAAGGTGCCTCTGGGCCTTACCTCCATCATCACCCTGGCGGTGACGGTGCTGTCTATGCTGGTGCTCACTTTCCTGGTGCAAAAGACCAAGCTGGGCAAGGCCATGCGGGCAGTGTCGGAGGATATGGACGCCGCCCGTCTCATGGGCATCAACGTCAACAGCACCATCTCCTTTACCTTTGCCGTGGGCTCTGCCCTGGCAGGCATCGGCAGTGTGCTGTACTGCTGCTCTTACCCCCAGGCTACTCCCACCATGGGCTCCATGCTGGGCCTGAAGGCCTTTGTGGCTGCCGTGCTGGGCGGCATCGGTTCCATCCCCGGTGCCATGATCGGCGGCATTGCCATTGGCCTGTGCGAGTGCTTTGTTTCCGCCATCGGTCTTTCCGCCTGGAAGGACGCCGTGACGTTTGCCATTCTGATCATCGTGCTGCTGGTCAAGCCCACGGGCTTCCTTGGCCGCAAGGTGCAGGAAAAGGTGTAAGGAGGGCATGAAGATGAATACCAAACGCAAAACGCTTAAAATGCCCGTGCGCTACCTGATGAATCTGGTGCTGGTGGCTCTGCTGTTCGTGGTGCTGTCCTTCCTCACCAGCAACGTGCTTTCCACCTATCAGAACAAGGTGCTGCTGACGGTGGGCATCAACATCATCCTGGCGGTCTCTCTGAACGTGGCCACCGGCTACCTGGGGCAGCTGCCCCTGGGCCACGCCGGGTTCATGGCAGTGGGTGCCTACGCCTGTGCTTTGTTCACCAAATCCTCGGGCCTGCCCAAGGGCGTGGCTTTTGCCATCGGTCTGGTGCTGGCCTGGGTGGTGGCCGGGCTGTTCGGGGTGCTCATCGGTATCCCGGCCCTGCGGCTGACCGGTGACTATCTGGCCATTCTGACCCTGGGCTTTGGCGAGATCATCCGCATCACCTTGAACAACATTGATGATGTGCTGGGCTTCAAGCTGTTCTACGGCTCCAAGGGCCTGAAGAACATTCCCAAATACTCCAACTTTACCAACGTGTTCCTGTGCGTGGTCATCACCTGCTTCCTCATCCACGCCATGATGAAGAGCCGCCACGGCCGCGCCGTGCTGGCTATCCGCGACAATGAGATCGCCGCCGAGAGCTGCGGCATCCAGACCACCTACTACAAGGTCATGGCCTTTGCCTTCTCGGCAGCCTTTGCCGGCATGGCCGGCGGCCTGTACGCCTGCTACATCGGCGTGCTGAACCCCTCCACCTTCGGCTTCATGAAGTCCATCGAGATCCTGGTCATGGTGGTGCTGGGCGGCATGGGCTCCATGCTGGGCTCTATCCTGTCGGCTACGGTGCTGACCATCCTGCCGGAGGCCACCCGGAGCTTTGACAGCTACCGCATGGTGGTCTACTCTCTGGTGCTGGTCCTGATGATGATCTTCCGCCCCGGCGGACTGCTGGGCAGCTACGATTTCTCCCTGAGCCGTGTGGTGGAAAAGGCCCTGAACGGCCAGCTGTTCCGCAAACACACTGAAAAGGAGGCCGCCGACCATGAGTGAATTCCAGACCAGACTGCATAGTGTGCCCTCCGGCGGCTTTCTGACCGACCGGGATAAGGACAAAAAGCCCATCCTGGATGTGCGAGAGCTGGGCATCGACTTCGGCGGCCTGACCGCCGTGGACGGCTTCAACCTGATGATCGGCCGCAACGAGATCACCGGCCTCATCGGCCCCAATGGTGCCGGTAAGACCACGGTGTTCAACCTGCTGACCAATGTGTACCAGCCCACCCGGGGCTCCATCCTGATCGACGGCATGCCTACGGCGGGCAAAAAGACCTATCAGGTCAACCGCATGGGTGTGGCCCGTACCTTCCAGAACATCCGTCTGTTCAAGGAATTGAGCGTCATCGACAACATCAAGGTAGGCCTGCACGAGTCTATGAAGTACAATCTGCCCTCTGCACTGATCCGCCTGCCCAACTACTGGAAGGAAGAGAAAAAGTGCACCGAGCGTGCCTTTGAGCTGCTGGATATCTTCCACATGGCAGATCTGGCCGATGTGCCCGCCGGCAGCCTGCCCTACGGCGCACAGCGTCGTCTGGAGATCATGCGCGCCCTGGCCACCAGCCCGAAGCTGCTGCTGCTGGACGAGCCTGCCGCCGGTATGAACCCCTCAGAGACCGCCGAGCTGACCGAGACCATCCGCCGCATCCGGGATGAGTTCAACATTGCCGTGCTGCTCATCGAGCACGACATGAGCCTGGTCATGGGCATCTGCGAGGGCATCGCGGTGCTGAACTTCGGCCGCATCATTGCCAAGGGCACCCCGGACGAGATCCGCAACAACCCCCAGGTCATCGAAGCCTACCTGGGCAAGAAGGAGGGCTGAGCGATGGCAGATACCATCCTGAAGGTCGATAACATCAACGTGTATTACGGCAATATCCACGCCGTAAAGGGCGTTTCCTTTACGGTGAACGAGGGTGAGATCGTGACCCTGATCGGTGCCAACGGTGCCGGTAAGTCCACCACCCTGAAAACCGTTTCCGGTCTGCTGAAGCCCCGTACCGGGGACGTGCTGTACCGGGGCAAAAGCATCAAGGGCGTGCGCGCCCACAAGATCGTGGAAGCCGGTCTGGCACAGGTGCCGGAAGGCCGCCATGTGTTCCTGCACATGACCGTGGAGGAGAACCTGGATATGGGCGCTTACACCCAGCCCGCCTCCACCATTGCCCCCAACAAGGAAAAAGTGTTTGAGCTGTTCCCCCGCCTGAAGGAGCGCCGCAAGCAGCTGGCCGGCACCATGTCCGGCGGCGAGCAGCAGATGCTGGCCATGGGCCGTGCCCTCATGAGCAACGCTTCCATGCTGATGCTGGACGAGCCCTCCATGGGCCTGTCGCCCCTGCTGGTGCAGGAGATCTTTGACATCATCCGCAACATCCACAAGGAAGGCATGACCATCCTGCTGGTGGAGCAGAACGCACAGATGGCCCTTTCCGTGGCCGACCGTGCCTATGTTCTGGAGACCGGCCGCGTGGTCATGGAGGGCACCGGTGCCGAGCTGCTGACCAACGAGCGGGTGCGCAGCGCGTACCTGGGCGGCTGAGCCTTTTTCAAGACACGACGCGATGCGGGAGCCGCTGCACAAAACAAGGTGCAGCGGCTCCTGTTTTTTCGGGCATGCACTTTACTTTCGTAAAAGAATGTGCGATAATTTAACCAGTGTTTTTTGGTTTCTGGAACCGCCGCCTGTTGGGAAAGCAGGTGAGCTGATAACACAAAGAGGGGTACTATCTATGAGCAAGATTATCATCCCGGAAAACTACACGCCCGCGCTGAACCTGTACGACACCCAGCGCGCCATCGGCACGGTGAAGCGGCTGTTTGCCGACACCCTGTGTGCCACGCTGAACCTGTACCGCGTGTCTGCGCCGCTGTTCCTGGAGGCCTCCACCGGCCTGAACGACGACCTGAACGGCGTGGAGCGCAAGGTCACCTTTGACATCAAGGACAGCGGCACCGAAGCACAGGTGGTGCAGTCGCTGGCCAAGTGGAAGCGCAAGGCCCTGAAGGACTACGGCTTCCGTGTGGGCAAGGGCCTGTACTGCGACATGAACGCCATCCGCCGTGATGAGGAACTGGACAACCTCCACTCCGTGTATGTGGACCAGTGGGACTGGGAAAAGGTCATCCGGGAGGAGGACCGCAATGAGGCCTACCTGAAGAGCGTGGTGCGCTCCATCGTGTCGGCCGTCTGCGCCACCGAGATGAACCTGCACGCCATGTTCCCGCAGCTGCAGGACCTGCCCCTGCACACCCCCAACGTGATCTTCATCACCACCCAGGAGCTGGAGGACAAGTACCCGGACCTGACCCCGAAGGAGCGCGAGAATGCCTTCGTGAAGGAGAACGGCACCACCTTCCTGATGAAGATCGGTGCCCCGCTGAAGAGCGGCAAGCCCCACGACGGCCGCGCTCCGGACTACGACGACTGGGATCTGAACGGCGACCTGCTGTTCTGGAACGACCCGCTGCAGTGCAGCTATGAGCTGAGCAGCATGGGCATCCGCGTGAGCCCAGAAAGCATGGACAAGCAGCTGACCATGGCCGGCTGTGACGACCGCCGCGCCCTGCCCTTCCACAAGGCCGTGCTGAACGGCGAGCTGCCCTACTCCATCGGCGGCGGCATCGGCCAGAGCCGCCTGTGCATGCTGCTGCTGGGCAG
>ERZ1694700.318-NODE-318-length-8637-cov-5.487998_pt1 | contig 8637 bp, 10 predicted proteins | sample MGYA00581722_ERZ1694700 | MGnify/ENA primary metagenome ERZ1694700 (study PRJEB42213, sample SAMN07424542) | human gut metagenome | biome: ENVO:00009003; feature: ENVO:2100002; material: ENVO:00002003 | host: Homo sapiens | place: USA | collected 2014 ...
TTCCGAGCTCCGCCTGCATCGGGCACAGGTGGGAAGCCTTTTCCGGATGTTTTTTTTATGCCTTTTTTTCGCACGGCTGAATCTGCTGCTTCCTTTGCATGCCGGATAAAAAGGTGTAGTATATAAGGAAACACTGATTAAATCGAAGAGTCCGATTTGGCATATATTTTCATGCAATGCTTCGTCATAACCCGCCTTACATAGCTCGATCTGACAACGATTGAATCAGCGTTTCCTAAGCATGTAGTCAAGGACAAGGAGGCAGCTGTGCATACATCAGAAATCGTTTTGCAAACACTTAAGGACGGAAACGCCGCGTATGTGAAGAGCGGCGCTTTTGCCGGAGACATCTCTATGGAGAAACGTCTCGCCCTGACCGGCGGGCAGTCTCCACGCGCCGTGGTCATCGCCTGCGCGGACTCCCGCGTCATCCCTGAAGTCATCTTCTCCTGCGGCCTTGGCGAGCTGTTCACCATTCGCATCGCAGGGAACGTGATCGATGCCCATCAGCTCGGCTCCATCGAGTATGCCGTATCGCATTTGAAAACGCCCCTCGTCGTCATTTTGGGCCATACGGGCTGCGGCGCCGTGCAGGCCGCGCTCCATGGCGAAGCGGACGGCCACATCCGCTACATCGTAGACGCCATCCGAAAAGCCATCGGCGATGAGACAGATCCTCTGACGGCCTGCCATCTGAATGTCAAAAGCGCTGCCAGAGAGATCCGCGCTGCCTTTTCCGTTGAGGAAGATCCTCTGCTGCGAGAGGAGCAGGTCGCCTCAGCTGTATACGACATCGAAACGGGCAAGGTCGAGTGGCTGGACGAGGATGACTAAGAGAATACGGCTTCCAATAAAAACGCCATGCAGATTCTGACGAATCCGCATGGCGTTTTTTATTAGAAAATCCCAAAGGATTTCGCCTCAGCCGTGGATTTCTCTCAAAGGATACGACCGCCCCGTGAGAGAGCGCGCTCCCTTTTCCGTGATGAGATAGGTGTTTTCCGTCCCGACCATGCCGAGCCCCGGGAGCGCAATTTTCGGCTCGACCGCAAACGTCATACCGGGCTCTAGCACCTCCTTGAAGCCCTTGGCCAGAGCAGGCGCTTCATCCATCACGAGCCCGATGCTGTGCCCGAGGAATTTGCCCCCGTTCATGAAGTCATCCCCATAGATATTGTGAAACTTTTCCATCGGCTTCAGATACAGATTCTCGATCGATTCCCCCGGCTTCATCAAAGAGACGACCTCCTCTTCCAGACGAAGACACTCCTCCTGCGCTTCTAGAATGCTATCCGCCTCCGGATTCTTCGCCAGCTCCCCGAAGTAGTAGACCACCGTCTTATCCGTGTGATAGCCGTCAAAGCCGCAGGGGATATCGAGATAGACGAGTCGTCCCTGTTCCAGGTGGCGGAAGGCATTCCCGATCGACTGCACCGCGATGCAGGTGCCATCCGTGCCTCCCGGGCCGTCAAACCCCGTGCGGACAAGACCGCTCTTCCCGAAGGACGCCAGCCCGACGGCCTCTTCCCCCAAGGACTGATTGAAACGCGCCGTACCATGAGAGCCGCGGATGACCATTTCCTTGTAAATCTCGATGGCAAGCTCTGCCTCACTGATGCCCGCATGGATCAGCTTCGGTGCTACGACATCCAAGACCGTCTCGTGAATACTTCCCGAGCGCTCCATCTGCTTGATTTCATAGGCGCTTTTCCGAAGGCGCAGATCCTGCAGGACATCATCCAGTGGAAGCGCCGCCTCAAAAGGAAAATGCTTATGGAAGAGTTTCATCCAGTCCAGTGTCGTCTTCTTTGTTTCAACATAGATCCCCTCTGGGACATGTGAATAAAAAGCCGCCGCCTCGCGGAAGCTCCGCATCGGACGGATATCACTGAAATGAGACTCATTCGAGGCGCGCGTGAAATTCCGCCGCACCCACAGAACCGCATCCGACGGACGGATGATGAGCGCTCCCTCCTGCATCGTCCCGGTGAAATAGTACATCGCCACCTTGTGACTGATGACCGCCATCTCCCAGTCCGGATGACGCGCATCCATGAGTTTCCGAAATCTTTCCAGCCGCTCGTCCAGCTCTTTCGCCGGGACAGGACGGATCGCATCCGTCAGAACGGACGCCTGCTCCAGAATTGCCATATTCGCTCCTTTATGTCTGACCAATCCATATCTAGGGAAACACTGATTCAATCGCAGAGTCAGCTTCTACAAGAATTTTTATACATAGCTTCGTCATAGCCTTCCTTACATAGCTCGATAAACCAACTACGATTGTAGCAAAGATGTGTTTTCCCCGCAAGGCGATCCATGCTCTCTGCGCAGGAAATAAGATGCTCTGTATCGGAAGCCTTACGCAAGGACAGGCGGAAACGCAGCCAAAAATACCCGCACTTCCATGAAGGAGGTGCGGGTGCTTGCCTCATGAGCGAAGTCTTTCCTTTTTTCCATACACGACGCCGGAGACGACGGAGAGCCTTTTCCCGAGATCTTTATATTTTTCTTCGTCATACTCGGCGTAGCAGATCTCCTCGCCCTCACCCGCTTCTACGAGGACATGACCTAAGGGGTCGATGAAGCGGGAGTGGCCGCCGAGGACCACATCTTTATAAGTACCGGCCATATTGACAGCGCAGATACAGATGCCGTTCTCGATGGCGCGGGCAGCGGAAAGGACGCTCCACTGGAGGATATGCTCCTTCGGCCAGGAAGCGGGCGCTAGGACGAGGGTCGTCCCGGTCTTCGCCATTTTTCTCCACATTTTCGGGAAATAGAACTCATAGCAGACGGCCATCCCCGTCTGGACGCCATGGATCTTCGTCTGCATGAGCGCGTCCCCCGGATGAAAGAGCTCGGCTTCCAGGTATCCTTGGAAGAGATGCCGCTTGCTGTACTCGGCGATGCACTTTCCATCCGGCGCAAAGAGGAAGCCGGTATTTCGGATGCTGCCCCCACGGCGGACAGGGAGCGTCCCCGGAGAGAGCGTCACGCGGTGCGTTCTGGCAAAGTCGGAGAGTCTTTCGATCAGCGCGGCATGGCGGGAAAGGATATGCTCTTCGAAATGATGAAAATTATAGCCGATCGTCCACAGCTCGGGGAGCACGAGGAGATCGCTCTTTCCCGCCGCTTCTTCCATCATGGAAAAAGCGCGGCTGATATTTCTCTCCACGTCACCGGAAGCGGACGCCATCTGGATCATTGCGATACGCATAGAATACTCCTTAAAAAATCAAAAGCACAGAGCAAAAAGCAAAAACCAACCGTATAAAAAAGACTGTGAAGTCATTCTTCACAGCCTTTCCTGAGTCAATGCATAAGGAAACATCCTTCCATCACAGCACGCGATTCGCGCCCATATACCGATCATGCCAGTAACCGCTCTTCATGGTCGCGACTGCGACGCCCTGGCTGCTGGTGGCACTGATGAAGTAACCGTCACCGAGGTAGAGTCCGGAATGAGAGATACCTTCGGCATAGGTCTGGAAATAGACGAGATCCCCGGGCTTCAATGCATTCACAGATACCTTGCGGCCTGCACTGTACTGTTCATCCGCTCCGCGGGGGAGGACGATGCCCTTCCGATTGAATACGTACTGGATGAAACCGGAGCAGTCGAAGCCTCTGGGTGTCGTGCCGCCAAACTGGTACGGGACGCCGACATATTTCTTCGCTTCTTCCATGATGGCTTTCACGGTCGAGGACATCGCATTTTCATGATGCCACTGGACCGTCGCATCGTCGATGCCCATAAAGGCTTTGTGATTCGCCGCGTGTCCGGCCTTGCGTGTCGATTTCTCCGGCGCCCAGCTCATGGCCTTTCCCATCAGGGCTTTGTATGTCGCAGGCCCCACGATCCCATCGACATCCAGATGCTTTTTGAACTGGAATTTCTTGACCGCAGCCGAGGTCTGGCTGCTATAGTTGCCGTCCGCTTTCAGGCGGTAGCCATTGGAAATCAGCCGACGCTGAATGTTCTGTACTTCCGGTCCTCTGGAACCCACCATGTAGTCTGCCATCGAAATCTGCCCCGCCCCGAAAGCAAGAAATCCTGCCAGGAGCAGTGCGCTGCACTTTTTCTTCATACGCTACACTTCCTTCATCCTATTCTCTTCTATCGTTATTCGTCTATTCGATTGTCAGTCTCAATTCCCTTTCTATTGTAACATAATTGTAAGGAATCGCAAAGGGGAAAAGGCGGCTGCCGATTTTCCAAAGGAAACGCTGAGCAAGCCTATGTTTGAAAGCAGGGATGAGTGGCTAGGGATTAGGGATTAGAAGCAAGCGGTGATCGAAATAGCGCAAATGGTGAGCTGACCGTTCTGCAAGAGAGATCGAGGGCTACGCTCGAGATGACGACGGCGCGAAGCGCTATCAAAACTCTGCGGCGCTTCATTATTTTTTGCACCGCACCACCATTTAACATTTCTCATTTCTAATTTCTCATTCAAGCGAAGTTTTCAAAAGGAATCAGTGGGCACGCCCGCCCGCGGGTGTGCCCTATATGAGTCACTAGTCACTTCTTCTCATTTTTGAAGAGCTCGTCGCGGCTTTCTCCGTACACTTTCCCGCTGATGAAGTTCCGATCGACCATCATCTCAATGTGATACTGCGGATTGATTGAGAGGAGCTCTTTCTGCAGTGCCTGATAGATTTCCTGATCGGTCTTCCGGCACGCGCCCTTCAGCTGGACTTCGAAGGAAATATGGATGGTATCCCCCTGCTCTTCGGCGAAGAAATCATGGTAGGAAAGCGGCAGACCGGAGCGGTAAATGGCTGCTTCGAGATCACGCTGGTACTCGGCTTCTTTCGGATTCGATACAGCTTTCGGATCCGCATGAATGGTCGCCTGCACCTTGAGCTTTTCACGAAGGGTGGTCATGACATTTTCAGCCAGCTCATGGCTCTCGACAAGACTCAGATTGCTGTCGAGCTCGACATGGGCGGTCGCAAAATGGTTCTCCGGGCCATAGTCATGGACAATGAGGTCATGGACACCATAAACGCCCGGACACTGAAGGATCGTATCCTTGATTTCCTTGTACAGCTCGGCATTCGGCGTCGCCCCGAGGATATCATTCACCGCCTGCTTCATGATGCCATAGCCGGTCCAAAGGATGAAGAGGGACATGATGACGCCCATCACGCCATCGATATGCCAGCCGAAGAAATATTCCACGAGCGTCGCGACAAGGACACCTGCCGTAGAGAGCATATCCGAGAGCGAGTCGGCGCTGTAGGCAAGGAAGGAATCGGAGGAAAGCCTTTTGCTGGCTCTTTTATACCACCATGCCAGGAAGAGCTTCCCGATGAGGCCGAAGACCAGAATGCCGGCGACAAGCGGCGTGAAATGGGTATCTTCCGGATGCAGGATCTTCTCGATGGATTCTTTTCCAAGAGTAATACCAACATATAGAATGACGGCTGCCATCACGGTCGAATTGATATACTCCAAGCGTCCGTGTCCGAAAGGATGCTCTGTGTCGGATGGTTTGGCGGCATAGTAAAAAGTCATCATGAGCAGGAGCACCGAGCCCATATCTGTGATGTTGTTGAAGCCATCACCCATGACAGAGAGGAAACCGCTCTGCCAGCCGATGAATACCTTCACGCCGCCTAGAACGAAGTTCACGGCCAGGCCGACAAGCCCGACAAGGATCGCCTGCTGTGTACGCGATGCCGAAGCATCAGTAGAAAGGATTTGCATAAATCGTAATCTCCTGTAAAAAAACTGTGACTTGTGAAGTCAATCAAAAAATAATTGAAATGGAGCTAAGGAAACGCCCGAAGGGTGTGTGCTGGTATCGAAGCGGGATGAAAAGTGGTCTAAGGAAATAGGGGAATGCGGCATTCTGATGCCATCGCCGCTTTCCATATCCATTTCTAATGGAAATGAAAAGCCCCCTCATATATGCCGATGCATGTACTCCTACCCTCGATTCATTGGAATGCCTAAAAATCCCCCATATACGCCAAAAGGCTCTCCATAGGGAGAGCCTTTTTCCATGCTGGAAAAGCGCGAGGACGGATCCTCAGGATTCATATTTGTCGAAGTCGATATCATTCAGGATGTCGCGAAGCTTCATCAGTTCATCTTTCGTCAGCGTCAGACCTTTGGTCATCGCCGTATGTTCTTCATTCCAAGAACGCAGATCGAACTTTTCGCCTCTATTATTCCAGCTGGTATAGGTCAGCTGTTTTTTCCATCCATTGGAAGCCGTGGAGAGATCTCCGAGCTCTTCCTGAATCGTATACGTAATTTTTGCAGCCATTTTTTCACCTCATAAATCATGATCAGGGAAGTAACGAAAGAAGGGTTCAATCGTTGACAGATTGCATCAGCGGTTCCGTCATACTTCCGCACTAGCGCTATGGTAACATAATGAGACGGGCGTTGCAAGGGGGAAAGCAGGAGATGAGAAGTACGGCGTGAAAAATGCGTCAAAAAAGAGCCGGAAGGCCGGCTCTTTTTCTTATTCACACTGTTTGCTTTTGACCCAGTTCTGGAAATCATACTTCGCATCTCGGGAAACATAGGCAAGCTGTACGGGAAGAAAGACAAGTCCCCCCTCTTCTCGGCCGCCGATATAGAGATGATTCCACCGGCTGGAGACGCCTGCCACATCCTTGTACGACACGGGCATGTAGAGCGCACGGAAGGTGATGTAGTAGTCAAAGGTGAAAAAGGACCAAGGGACTGCGACAAGCAGCTTCTTTTCGCAAATGAGCGCGACCGGATGATGCACACGGTTGATCCGCCACAGGCAGAAGAAGATCACCGCCACTGCCAGAACGTAGAAGAGGAATTGATCCTCATCCATCGCCAAAATCACCGCTCCTGCTCCAAGCAGCACATACATCAGCGAAAGCATGACGATGTAAACTTTCGATCGGTAACATTCCCACAGCACTTTCCCATAAATCCCTTCATTAAATCTATCCATCGTCTCACCTTCATTCCAAGACTTATTCTTTTATAAGCAGAAGACACGCCTATTATACTGAAACAATGAGGGAAAGGCAAACTTAGCGCCTTCCGATCGGCTGCCAAGGCGATTTCGACCGCGGGGATCCGAAAACCGCGTCATAGCGCGCCCATTCTCTGGCATCCTTTTCCGTCCATTCCCCGCTGGAAGGCACAGACTTCTCCTCCGATGGAAGCGTCCCTTCCTGATGCCCGCGCTCCTCTTTCACCGGCTTCTGTCTGATATAGGCCTGCATTTGTTCCATGCGTACTCTTTCCTGCATAGAGAGCCCCTGCTCTGTCGTCACTTCCTTTTTCTTTATTGTAGCAGAAAGAGGGGGCTTTGGTAAAGGTTTTTCATGGTAGACCGGTTTTTCCATTTCATCCGGCAGATCCAGCTCTTTGTCCTCTTCCTGCTTGCCCCAGGTGGTGAGGATTTTCTTGCGAAGCGCCTGATAGTCATACTCGCCATCTGCATCAGCGGCAGATGGCGGCACGCTTTTTTCCTGTGGAGGGATATCCGGCGGCAAGTCTGCCGGCGGTCTCTTTCTCCGCTTGAAAAGAGCTTTGTAAAGGAAGAATCCCCAGATGATGAGAAAAAGAAGCTGCACAGGTTCAAAGGACATACCATCACCTCCCTGAAAAAACAGGGGAAGTCCTTCCGAAGACTTCCCCTATACGATCCTATGTAAGGAAACACCCCTATCAGCGTTTCCTTAAAGCTTCGATCGCTGCTTTGCGATCCGGCTTCCCGAAGACAGATGAGCCTGCGACAGAAATGGTGACACCGGCTTCTCCGAGTGCGAGGATATTATCCGGTGTGACACCGCCATCGACTTCGATATCAAGATCTTCCCGATGCATCGCCTTTGCCATGTCCTTCAGCCTGCGGATCTTATCCAGCGAGTAGGAAATGAATTTCTGCCCGCCAAAGCCTGGATTGACTGACATGATGAGGACGAAGTCCAAGATGGGCAGCAGCTCTTCGATCATAGAAAGCGGCGTCCCGGGATTCAGCGCGACGCCGGCTTTCATCCCCTTTCCCTGAATGGCATGGACGAGGCGATCATGATGGACAGCCGCTTCCGCATGGAAGGAGACCATCTGCACCCCAGCCTTTGCCAGATCCTCGAAGTAGACTTCCGGATGCTCGGTCATGAGATGCACATCGAAAGGAAGTGTCGTATGCTTTCGGAGCGCTTTGATGATGGGACACCCGAAAGTCAGATTCGGCACGAAATGACCGTCCATGACGTCCAGATGGACAAGATCCGCGCCGCCCTTTTCGATATCCTTCAGTTCGGACGCAAGATTGGCAAAATCAGCGGATAACAGAGATGGTGCGATTTTCATAGAAACCTCCTCGCTTCAGATTCTTTGATTTCTTCTAACAGATGGAGATAGGACAGATACCGTTTTTCCTGGATATCGCCGCGCGTGACGGCGTCCCGGATCGCGCAGTCCGGCTCCTTCGCATGGATGCAGTCGCGGAAGCGGCATTTCCCGATAAAAGGGCGAAATTCGCGGTAGAGGTACGCCAGATCGTCCGCTTTGACATGAAGTACATCGAGCAGCGTATAGCCCGGCGTATCCATCAGGAAATGTCCATTCTCGGTCCGGACAAGCTCGGCGTGGCGGGTCGTAGTGCGCCCGCGGCCGGTGTGCCG
>ERZ1694700.331-NODE-331-length-8434-cov-6.832916_pt1 | contig 8434 bp, 5 predicted proteins | sample MGYA00581722_ERZ1694700 | MGnify/ENA primary metagenome ERZ1694700 (study PRJEB42213, sample SAMN07424542) | human gut metagenome | biome: ENVO:00009003; feature: ENVO:2100002; material: ENVO:00002003 | host: Homo sapiens | place: USA | collected 2014 ...
GTCGGCAGCGTCAGATGTGTATAAGAGACAGCAATCAAGTCATTTGGCACATCAGCCGTCCAACATCCTAGAATATAAATATCACCGACTCCATGTTGTAAGCAATACTCTCTCCAATAAGCCAAAGTATTTCGGCAATCAGGTACACTTTGCGGTTTATACACGATCAGAAGCTTTTTCCCTTGCACTGTGATATACCTGTCATCCTGAAGATACTTCACAGCATCCTTGATGAAATTCCTATAGCTTTCAACGGTTTCACTCTGGTTCATGATGACTTCTTTAGAACTCCCGAAAAAGCCCTTCGTCCAGCTTTCATTTGCCCAGCAGATACAAAATGGGAAATCAAGTGTTTTATCATTCACATACATATCAAGCGGTCTATCAAGCAGTCGTTTCCCATCAAACCAATAGTAATACCAACTGAATCCATACAAACCATACATCTTAGCCAGTTCCATCTGGCGTTTCAGATTTTCTTTAAGCCGCAAATCATAGAATCCCAACTCTCCAGGAAGCCGAGGCTGATAATGCCCCACATACTGTGGAACCGCTCGTGAAACGTTATTCCACTCCGTTACTCCGCGCCCCCACCAGGCATCATTTTCTGGTGTTGGATGCATCTGTGGAAGGTAATATGCAATTAGTTTCGGATCCGTAGACTGTCTTTCAAATCTAATATCAGAAAAATCACAATACTCCTTACTCCTTGCTGACGGAACAGCCAAAATCTGCGCAATATATTTTTCAAGAAGAAGCTCTGCTACCTTTGAATCAACAGTGACCCCTTCATGTCGAATAATTTTTTTCAGTTCATAATACAGCCGATCTTTCTGTTCAACCGATAAAAACGGATTCTTCCAATAAATAACTTTAATAATTTTCGGAATCGCCATTGCTGTACCTTTCTCATATAAGCTCAAATAAATGAAATCACACGTTTGTGAATTTTATGTCAAGGAAGACTAATTACCATTCCAGCCTTCCATTGCTTCATCTTGTCCTGAAGAATTCTAATTTCCGTTGGATATAAATCCCCCTTATCAGATATAAATCCCCCTTATCATATGATTTGACAATCTGTTCATTCAGCCTCTGCTCGATATTTACATCATATGGATTCTCATGCATCTGCTTGATAAAATAATCCATTTCGCCCTGATGATAGTACATCAAATGGCTTTCTATATCGATATTTGGCATTTTTCGTGTAGCTATCTCCGGATGATTTATTATTTCGATATTCTTTTCCATAAACGCAGCAAGCACAGCCATATCCGCTGCATATTGTTCTGATGGTATCAGCTTAGACTGTCGTAATGTCTCCGCTTCCTTTTTTAAATACTGGCAGACAAGATCTTTGCAATCCAGTTTAGACAAATCGCATTCTCCATCCTGCAATAAATGATTAAGACTTCCAGAACAAAATCCTTCACCCGTCAGCTTCCTGATGTATTTTCTCAAAAATGCCAGATACGGATCATAGTGATTAAAATTACTGTCAACAGTAAGCGTATTAAAGAATTTGATTATTTGCATTCGATTTGGGGCAATGTTGATTTCAGTAAAATAGCAGATTTGAATGAAATCCATGGTTATACTTTTCTCTTCCCACTGACCGCAGATAAAGTCACACATTTTCTGCCAAGTTTCTTCATCATGATAATAAAAGGAAACGGCTCTGGTAACGGAAAGAACCGGGCGCTCTCCAAAAAGATAGATCGATTCGTTTTCTTTGTAGACTTTCCCATCATATAAGTCATTACAATATGAAGAGAACGCCTCTCCCCACTCGTTTGAAGGCTTTTTTAATACATCATGAATAAATTTATCAGCGCAAGCCCTATTATCCGTCAATTCAGTTCTACCGCATTGCAACATGTTCCATATCAACCGATCAATTCTTTCTCTACGTTCTTCATCTTTTTGAAGTTTTACTCGTTCAGAATAAGACAACTCAGTGAAGTAGACACCGCAAGCAATTCTACTTTCTAAATCTTTGATATAATAGCCAAATATTGTATAAATTACCTGAGACACACTGTTTTCATCCTTCTCTGCCTGAGCCTTAAGTCTCGACCAGAATCGTTTGGAATCATGATCTCCATTTTCTCCCGGATCCTTCCATAAATCCACCCCCAATTTAACAAGGGGCTTTTCTTCTCCTTTATATTGAAAAAGAAACAGTTCTTCAATTCTCTTCCATGGCTCAAGTTTCTCATAAGCCTCTTCCATAAAGTATTTTACAAAAGTAAATGCTACGACAACACGCGCTGTTTCTTCATTTATCCGCTTTTCCTTATGTTCCTGCATCCAATGAAAAATTTCACCAAGATAGCCTTCCATACGTCGTATCGTCAAATGAGCTCGTGGGAATAGAATTTTACCTACATCAAAACTGCAACCAAATGGATCATACTGATAATCCATGAAAGAAAAAATCATATATTTTAAATCCTTGCCTGTTGATAGAATGCCCATGCTCCCTGGTATGAACGTTTTATTCATATCTCTATCATCCATACTCATGCCATCCCACACAGCAGAAACCATGGATTTATAAGAAATATCAGTCAAATTCATTTCTACTGGAATGTATTTTTCCAAGTACGCCCTATTCAGTTCCAAACTCTTTTTTAGTTGCCCTGCATCATACTCATATATGATTTTGACTCGTTCCCCCGACAGTCTCTCTGCAATCGCAAACAGCCTTTTAATACTCTCTTTGTCACCGACACGTTCCACGTCCTCAAACACGATCAATACTTTTTTCGGTAATTTTCCTAACTCAGTTTTCAGCCCCGAAAAGATAGACGTTTGGCTAAACTGATTCCCGCAAAAATAATGATAAACAAACCGCCCCCACAGGCTATTTCCCAAAGTCTGTTTGAATGCCAGAGAATAGAAAGAAAAAATATGCTGCGACCGCAAAAGGCCATCCAGTTTATCAATTAAAATGCGATCGAATTCATTATATCCATATGCCAGCGTTTCAATTTTTACAACATAGTACTCAGCTTCATTTTCTCGACAGAAGTAATCAACGACGAAAGATTTACCATTTCCCCACGCAGAATTTACTCCGAGTATATCTGTTTCCTCTATATTCGTCTGTAGCCTCTTTAAATCATCCCAGCGCTCCTCAAATAGTTCCTTATTCCTTTCATTATGCTGAAAACATCTCCAGCGCTCAAAAAGCGGGAATGCCAATGCAATTTCTATTGATAACAGAAAAAGCAATAAGAGCTCCAGCTCTGAGTTGTCAGATACAACATAACTTTTGCCCGTCAAGCTACAGTGCATAGCAAATGCAACCGTATTCCCTATGAGTCCAGCGAAAAGATTTTTATAAAAAACATAGTTATCCTCGCAAGAATAACAAGTAAGTGACAGCATCAGAAGTATTGACAGCAGTAGGAGATAAAATATGAATGAGATCTTCAGTGTATGGAAGAAAACTATTGAAAGCAAAAAGACAAATATGCACTTGATCCACCATATCATCTCTCTTTTTGACTCCTTTCTGCATTGTACCAGTAAGTACCGTCATCATAAGTCTTTCATTGACTTGATTATACTGCTCACCTCAGGCAGCAACTTAACTCACTTATTTTGCAATCCCAGAGAGTCAACCAATTCATAGCCATATGGCTCACTTTTTTCATGGACATCCGATTCTACCTTTTGGCTTTCTTTTTCCATAGTCTCATAAACTTTCTTACCAAGTGCTGTGATGGTGTAACTCTGTTCCGGTAAAATTGAAGTACCTTTCAATCTTCTACCCTGTGTAATACCAAGAAGAGCTTTCCCCATAAGCAAAGCTATGCCTATTCTGCGTCTTTCTTCTTCATTATTCGGAGCTGCCAGCGCTGTTTTTTCTTCACTATCTGCAATTAGTCCGGTTTTATAATTTGGATCCGCCTTAATAGTGTTCTTTTCAACTTCTGCCTGATACGCCTCTTGAAGTAGCGCTATTTCACCGCCACTCAATTCGGCAATAATTCTCACAACTTCATTTTGGCATCCATAGTAATAGTTTCTGTCTTCAACGTAATATTGGGATACCTTAACGAAATACTTGATTCTTTCTGTATAAGCCGTCTTAAGTGCATTCTCAAAAATTGTTACAAGCAAAGAATACACTTCACTGTTTTCTTGCTCATCATTAGTATTTTGCATTAATTTAATCAACGGCATTAGTTTCTCTAGTTCACTTTCCAACGCCAGTAGACGCTTATAGATTTCATCTTTGTATTTTTGTTCATTAAAAACCTCCATTCCACTTTTAGCCACAGATAGGAGAAACCCTAGTGCTGGATTTATAGCGCTTATACACGAAAAAAGACTTGACTCTAGCATTTTCTTTCCCGCTTTGTTAATGGGATGATTATCAATACTATCTATTTCATATTCTCTAGACATTTCACACTCTCCTCTCTAAAGAAATTTTTTAGCTGATTTCTCAACAATCCTGAATCCGTCTCTACATCCGTCAACAATCTCCGACAATTAGTAATAAACTCATTCGGAACAAAATTTTCAATATACTGTATCACATTTTCTTTGATGTTACCGTAGTCTTCAATAACAATTCCGAGATTATATTTTTTTACAACTTCACTTAAGTAAGTCCCACCTGATACAATAATTGGCTTTTTAAACAACGCGCAATCGTACAATCTGTTCGGTAGCAAAAAGAACATCCGTGCTTTTTCTCCGTACAGTGAATTGATTATATCAACCGCTTTGTAGATTTGCGTTTTTTCTTCATTAAAAAAAGGTCCATTAAAGCGAACATTTTTGATTTGTTTTTCATCACAATAGCGATCGAGATGGCATCCCTCGTTAAATCTTCCATAATAGGAAACCTCAAATTTAGTATCATTTGCAAAAGCAGAAACTAGCTTTTCATTTTCCTCTTCATAGCGGACTGCTCCCACAAATCCTATATTCCACGTTCTCTTGTGTTTAAAATCCGGGCAGTTGTTCCATGCCTCTGACACATTGCTGATATTGTGATTCAAGAAAATCTTTTTTGTTTTTTCACGCCTCAAAAAATGATAGAACCCCATCGATGAAATCGTTGAAATGAACGAATGAGCAATTAACTGATTCACCCTGTTTCGATAAAAGCCATACTTCTCGTATGTGTAATCTCGAATATCTAGAATATAGCGACTTTCAAACTTTTCCAGCAGAATATCACTTAGCAGAATCCCAGGCAATGTATTTAAAATAACAATTCTGTCATACTTGCCTTTTTCTATGATCTGTTTGAGCGTTTTTCGGAAATATATCATAGCTGGAATTTTTTCAATTTACTTCTACCTAAAGTACAAACGCGATGAAGTGTATATTCGTTTCCAACTTTATCTAAGGCTGCGTTTGGGAAACGATCCCAGAATAGAATGTCATATATATAGCCCTGTTCTACCGCCATATCTTCATACTGCCTGCTATAAGGAGTCATGGTACGAGGATGAAATGCTACTATCAACGCCTTTCGCTGTATCGGCTCACTTACTTTTTCTTTTGACTCTGCCATTATATCTACACCTCACAAGTAGAAGAACTTCAAACATATCATTCTATTTTATTTCCAAAATCTTCCGAACAAGTTTCAGATGAAATATCTCCCCCAGCCCCCTGCAATCCCTAAAAGCAAGACCATCGCGATGCTCCCGTATCCTCTCGCCAGTTTCCTTTCGGATGAAGCGAACAGCGTAATCAGCACCCGATGCACGATATACAGCTCAAAGCTGATATTTCCCATAGGATCGGCTCCCAGCTCTTATCAAATCGTACGCAAAGTCAGCATTGCGATAATGGTACGCCACCAAGAACCCCAATAGGACAAAAAAACAATTCGACCCCTCTCGCCCCGTAATCAAAAGATTTTGTCCTTGATGTCAGCCAGTAAGCATGGTTCATAAATATCATCAAAAATCCTATAAAGCGTAGCCCCTAAATAGAATTTAACTTTTTGGCATATGTCACCTCAAACTAAGATTTTCAGTTTCTATCACCCTTCAGCCCCTATACTCCTATTTCAAAAGTTTCTACAGAGTATACTCCCCTTTATAACCCACATCCTGCACATACATTCTGATTGCTGGCAACAGCTTCTCCAAGTCCGAGTAATAATCTTCCCAAAATGAATATTATGCCCGTTTCCCAGTGATTTTCCGTTTCAAAAAATCTCTGATCTTCTTCGGCCAGTCGATATTCTCCAAAAACACCACAGGCACTTCCACTTTTTTCAGGTTCTGCCTTTCCAGCCACACATTGAAAAGTCGCTCAGAGAGGAAGCCAAAGATGCGCTTTTCATAGGCATCGTAGGAAGAGATATCGATACGCTTCTCCAGCGTAAAGAGGATATCAAAGAGCCAGGCGCAGTATTCATCGAAGTAGCTTTTCTTCATGACGAACATGTTCAGGATGTGCAGCGTCCGGCGATTCATGACCGCGGTGAAAGCATCCGCGTAGCCGGGATATTTCTCAGCGATGATCTTCTGGACTTCGTCCAAGTCTTTTTTGAAATGGGCGTGTTCATACTGGCTCCTGACGGTCTCGATATAGTAGTTTCGCTTTACGGGTAGTATGACGTCGTAGTTCTCTAGCAGTTTTTCATAGTCTGCTCGATGGAAAATAGCACTTTTCTTCTTTTTAATGTCTTTGGTGTGCGTGCTCTTTCCGAAGTATCTGCGATAGTGGCAAAGTCCGATGTACTCGCAGTTCATATTCTTCCAGGCCCAGTAGAGGCCGGTGAGTTCGCAGTAGTTGGGATTCTTCGAGGAAATGTTTTCGCCTGTATTGTCAGGCGTATATCCCAGCGGCTCTTTCCCCTCTGCTCCGACGTGAAGCGGTATGTATACGTCGTCTTCTGGCATCCAATATTTTTTATGAGCAGCAATAAGAATTTTTAGATCCAATTGATTTTAGACTCCTTTCTTTATGAAAGACTACCCGGCTTAGCGATATTAGACTTTGAACATTGCGGCTATAGTGAATCCTTCCAATGCATCTATCCAATCGACCTATGCTGCATACTCGCTTCTCCCTCTCAGCTGATGAACAATGCTTGACTTCTGATATCTAATGTCTGACGTCTGGCATTTCTCAGTCTCCCAACCTCTTCTCCGCACACTGCAATGCTGAATCGATCACCGCATCCATATCATAATACTTGTACTCACCCAGGCGGCCGCCAAAGATGACCTTTTCTTCCTTATCAGCCAGGGCTTTATATTTTTTATAGAGACTGCCATTCTTCTCGTCATTCACCGGATAATAAGGCTCATCTCCCACTTTCCACTCCGACGAGTATTCCCGGCTGATAACGGTCTTCGGCAGATCATTACCCTGTTCATCCTTGCCGAATTCAAACCATTTATGCTCAATGATACGAGTCCAGGGCGTCTCCCTGTCCGTATAGTTCACCGCTGCATTCCCCTGGAAATTGGGTTTATCCAGCACTTCCGTCTCAAAACGAACACTCCGGTATTCCAAAGGTCCCAGATCATAGTGGAAATAAGCATCAATGGGCCCTGTATAGATGACCTTATCTGCCAGACTATCCAACTCTCCCTTATGATCCAGATAGTCACGGTTCAGCTCTACCTCTATTCCATCCAGCATATGGGCTACCATCTTCGTATAGCCGCCTACCGGAATCCCCTGATAAAGCGCATTGAAATAGTTGTTGTCGAAAGTCAGCCGTACCGGCAGCCGCTTGATAATGAAGGCGGGCAGTTCCCTGCAGGGCCGCCCCCACTGCTTTTCCGTGTATCCCTTGATCAGCTTTTCATAAATATCCATCCCCACAAGAGATATCGCCTGTTCCTCCAGATTCCTAGGATTTGTGATACCGGCCGCTTTCCTCTGCTCTTCGATTTTGGCAGCCGCTTCCTCCGGTGTCACCACGCCCCACATTTTATTGAAGGTATACATATTAAAAGGCAGCGAATAGAGTTCGCCCTGGTAATTTGCCACCGGAGAATTGGTGAAGCGGTTGAACACAGCGAACTGATTCACATAGTCCCATACATGCTTTAAGTTTGTATGGAAAATATGGGCTCCATACTTGTGCACATGGATGCCCCCAATGTCCTCCGTATACACGTTTCCGCCAATCTGGGGACGTTTGTCAATAACCAGCACGTTCTTTCCAGCCCGCTTGGCTTCATGAGCAAAAACTGCGCCGAAGAGACCGGCACCGACAATAAGATAATCATATTTCATTATTAAGAACTCCCTTGATGAGATTTGAGTCAATTAGACCACAGACCGTCAGCTTTCAGACTTCAGATAAATACTATCCAACGCCTTACCCATTATTTAAAGTGCCATAAAAACTCGTTCTATATATTCTATACGATTATAAGAGCAAAACCATTAATAACTCATCTTCTTATTTTAAAAAATTTTAAATATT